>Ga0134094_1000015_pt1 | contig 270580 bp, 219 predicted proteins | sample 5_1taG_FD_94458 | JGI IMG/M metagenome (GOLD analysis project Ga0134094, IMG submission 94458) | Switchgrass degrading microbial communities from high solid loading bioreactors in New Hampshire, USA - 5_19_20_110_A1 metaG | ecosystem: Engineered > Bioreactor > Semi-continuous > Anaerobic >... | reverse complement strand
GTAACGCAGGCTCTAGGCCAGTCACTTTGAGACAGAGGCTGAGTCAGAACGCGGTCAGGGCAAGCAAGCTAGACCGACCACCGGATGGCGATCTCGGCTAGACTGTTCTTCTGATCTATACCTGACTCGACCCCGCCCCAGGAGAACTCGTATGGGGGGTCCCCAAGACTCCTCGACAGTATACGATCATGCAAGATCTTTCGCGACCTTTCCCTGTCGTGCGACCAATCCTCCCATCCGCGTTCCTTGTCTCCATACACAAGAAAGTGGATACTCTCGATTCTCCCGTTCCTGAAGACAACCCTCACGCTAGCGCCGAACGCGTGACCAAAGAGCTCCTTCTGCTCACGGGATACCGTTTCATGCAGCCGTACTGAGTGAGTGAATCCATATATGGCCCATTGACCGTGTCTGGAAAGCATCCTCAGATCCCTCAGACCGAAACGCCTTTGCAGATCAGCCTCTGTCACTTCCCGGTCAATCACGACGTCGGGCCCAAGGCGAAGCGACCCAGTAGCTCGATCTATCTCTATCACGGTACCCTGCCTCCAATCCACTGAGAGACTCCACCACCCAGAGCGAACGACGTTTCACTCGACTAAGGTCTGAGGGGAATCGTCACAAGCTCCTCGTGCTTCTTTGGCGTAGTTCGGCACATCATACTGCACTGCGCCCCCAAGGCGGTAGTCCTTATCGGCCAAGACAGTTGACGTGGCAACAACCACCTCTTGCTTAACTCGGTATAGCGTAAGTCCTGTACGGACGCCTTTTTCCGGATCAACTGCTAGCTGAAGAGCATCGTAGATCTTCGAAGTACTGAGGCCGGTCTTTCTCAGTGTGTCAACCGACGTTTAGAAGGCCGATTGTCCTGGCGTTAGGCCAGCGACGATGTCACCGGCCTTCAGAGTCGTTGATCGCCAGTCGTCGACACCAGGGTATTGCTTCGTCCCCTGCGCAGCCTTTGCCGCCTCAACCGCTGCCCTTCCGGCCCTGCCGGCGATGACTGATGTCAACTTCGCAAACAAGTCGGAGATCTTGGCGGCTACCGACTTGGCGGCAAGCATGTCATACGCTGCCTCAAACAGCGAGTTGGCAGCGTATAGCGCACCCTATGCGTAGTTGCCCTCGCGGAACTCGTCAAAGGCTCCTCTCGAGTAATCAGCGCCGAGGTCCAGGTTGAACAGGGCTGTCCAACTTAGGTCAGCGAGTCCATCGGGGGCGAGCCTCCATAGCGGATTCGACTGGCAGTAGACATACCAGTTCAACCCGTACTTCGCCGGATCCTCCGATATGAACCTCCCCAGCTCAGGGTCGTAGTAGCGGGCACCGAGGTAGTAGAGACCGGTCTCATGGTCGTAGTAGTAATACCCGCCCCTCCCTATGCTGTATAGGAAGTTGTTCGGAACGGTGTTGCTTGGATCGGCATCCGGGTTTCCAAATTCATCATAATCGTAGGTGTTCTGTACAGTCAACCCAGGGTCATCGTCTAGGATATGGACCACATCGCCGTGGCCGTCGTACACGTAGCTCTTGTATCCATGGCCGTCGAGCAGTCTGTTCGCATGAGGACCGGGTCGGACCCGCTAGCCCCATCCCTGACAACCACGGAGGACAGTCGGTTCATTGCGTCATAGGACCACTCGGTGCGAGTCTCCCGAACGTCACGCTCCCATACCTTGTTGCCATTGCCGTCATACCCACACTCGGATACCTTGGTCATGCCGGTTCCACCGATGGGTGTGTCCTCCCCGAGTTCTGTTGCGCCAAGGTTCTTCCAGACTCTTGTGAGCCTGCCGACCGTGTCGTACTCGTACTGGGTGAGTTGGTGCTTGTTCGTCTCCATCAGCTGGAATTCCTGGATCCTGTTGCCCACAGCGTCGTACTTGTACTTGACCTCGCCACCGTCGGGATACGTAATCCTAGTGACCCGCTTCAGGACGTCGTAATCGTAGACGGTTGTTCCCGAGGTAAGCGGATTCCCACTCGCATCTGTGGTGAACACGACGGTCTCGGAGCGCTTGGTCCCATCAGCGTTGTACTCGTAGGTGGTCTGACCGCCGTCCGGGTATTGGATCGCGGTTAGTTGCCCGTTACCGTTGTACTCGTAACTGATGGTTCGGAGCACATCGACGCCATTCTCAACCGCTTGCCATATCTCCGACTGCTTGTACCCACGGTCGTCATACACATATCTTCTGTACGACTTGTCGCTTCCAGTGACGAGTCCATCCTCGTTTGTAGTCGTTTCCCTGTTTCCGTCACCGTCCAGGTCCTGAACCTCCATCGCCACAGAGCCGTCCAGGTAATAGTCGATCCACGTGTGGTTTCCTCTCGGATCCACAATGGTTGAGACCAACCCGATCATGTGGTAGTCGAGGTCTGAATCACCTGGATCATACATATATGTGGTTTCGGCCCAGCTCTCAGTGCCCTCAATGCATTCTTTGACCTTCGTCACATTGCCGTATGGGTCGTACTCCCATTCCTTCCGGCCGCAACGACTTCGTCCGTGTATGCTTCAATAGGCGGCCGTGAGCGACACCTTCAGCGCCGTGAAAGCGAGCTTGAGACGCTAGTATGGAGACACGACGATCTTTCCGCGCAGATCGCGGTGTACTTTGATGGCGCTGCGTTCAACCCACGGGGCGAACGGACTCGTGCAGAGAGCTTGGTAGAGGATGCGTACCAAACGCCACTACGTATCCGACTCACTGAGCCGATCGCATTGGCGGGAGGTGCGGATGCGGAGGCCGGCACAGCTCACATGAACAAGGAGAGACTGCGTGTCGCGGCGGTTCAGACCCAGGCGGCGAGTTGGCCAGAGCTGCTCCCGGGTGTCGACAGGGCAGAGAACTACGCATTGCAGGGCAAAGATGGCGATGACACCGATGGGGCGATCCGTGTAGAAGTCACAGGAGAGGTGACGGCTCCGGGCACTTACTCCCTCAAGCATGGAAGCAGGCTCCTCGACGCGATCATGACTGCTGGCGGTCCCGGCACAGACGCAGATCTATCCGCGGTGACACTCACAAGGTCGCTCTCGACTCCCGGGGGGTATATGAGACTCACCACCGATCTTCACCCAGTAATGGCCGGTGCCAGCACAGAGAGCAACTTCGTTCTACAGAACGGTGACGCAGTACATGTGCCGCGAGTAGCCGGACAAGTGCGAGTAGAAGGCGAGGTTCTCTATCCAGGAGTCTACTCGATCGACCCGGACACCACACTGTCGGAGATCATAGCCAAGGCTGGCGGCTACACATCCGAGGTCTACCTCGATGTCGTGGAAATCTACTCAGCACAGGATGCTGAGCAAGACAGTGTCAGCCAGTCAATTGGAAAGGGAAGCCCCCTGGAGGGAATGCGGGACTTCTCCCAACTCAGATTCTCAGGGTCTCCGAAAGAGAACCCCAGGTTGATCTCGGGCGATATTGTGGTGGTGAAGAAAAGCGTTGTCAGAGTATGGGTGACTGGTCAGGTGAGGTCCCCAGGCTGCTACGATCTCAAGATGGGTAGTACACTGCTCAATGCTCTCGTGGTGGCCGAAGGGATTCTGGCTCCGATTGAGGATTGCGCGAGTATCAATTATCGATGCTCCTCATGATCCTGTTTCATCGGTAGGCGCTTACGCCGACCTTCACCACATAGTGCAGCGCATATCCTGACGCGCCGTTCGGCATACAGCAAAGAGCCGAGGGCTGTGCGATCAACCCTCGGCTCCGGAATCACTCTTGCGCCGCGGCGCCTGCAGGGGCTGTGTCGCCCCGCTCGCCTTCCCTTTGGCCCTCCTTCGGACTGATGCGGAACTCGTTGTTCTCCACATCGATCACGACTGTATCTCCGTCGCGGATCCCGCCCTTCAGCAGCTCTTCAGACATGCGGTCCTCAATGAGCCTCTGGATTGCCCGGCGAAGCGGCCTTGCGCCGTATTCCCGGCTGAATCCCTCGTCCACCAGCTTGTTCTTGGCCGCATCGGTCACCTCCAGGGTGATCCGGTGCTCGATGAGCTGCCTCGACAGTCTCCTGAGCATCAGGTCGACTATCTCTCTCAGCTGCTCTCTGCTCAGCGCATGGAACACCACGATTTCATCGACCCTGTTGAGGAACTCAGGCCTGAAGGTCTTCTTCATGGCCTCAGTGACGCGCTCTTTCATTCTGTCGTACGAGGCCTTGTCGTCGCCGGACGGCCTGAAGCCCAGGCTAGTGTCCTTGTCTATGATGTTCGCACCGACGTTGGAGGTCATGATTATGACCGTGTTGCGGAAGTCAACCGTCCTGCCTTGAGCGTCGGTGAGTCTGCCGTCCTCGAGAACCTGAAGCAAGACGTTGAAGACCTCCGGGTGTGCCTTCTCGATCTCATCGAACAGAACGACAGAGTATGGGCGCCTGCGGACCTTCTCGGTTAGCTGGCCCGCTTCGTCATACCCAACGTAGCCGGGAGGAGCTCCTACCAGCCGTGACACCGTGTGCCGCTCCATGTACTCGGACATGTCCAGCACGATCAGAGCGTCTTCATCTCCGAAGAGCGCCTCCGCAAGAGCCCTGCTGAGCTCAGTCTTGCCGACGCCGGTCGGCCCGAGGAACATGAACGATCCTACAGGGCGTCTCGGATCCTTGAGCCCCGCTCTGGACCGCCTGACTGCTCGCGCAATCGCCTGGATCGCCTCATCCTGGCCGATCACTCTCTGGTGGAGGACGCTCTCGAGGTTGAGCAATCTCTGGCTCTCCTCTTGGGCGAGTTTGGAGACAGGTATTCCCGTCCAGCTAGAGATAGTCTCTGCTATGCGCTCCTCCGTGACTATCGCGTCGCTGGTCGCGCTCTTGGTCTTCCATTCCTTCTTCTCTTGCTCAATGCGGCGCTTGATCTCCTGTTCCTTGTCCCTGAGGACTGCAGCTTTTTCGAACTCCTGGTTCTTTATGCAGGACTCCTTCTCCGACCTCACAGTCTCGAGCTCGTCCGTAAGCTTCTTGATCCCGTCAGGCGCCACGATCGTCTGGAGCCTGACTCGCGACGATGTCTCGTCTATCAGGTCGATCGCCTTGTCAGGCAGGAATCTGTCCGATATATACCTGTCGGACAGCTTGGCAGCAGCCTCTATCGCCCCATCCGTTATCTTTACTCGATGATGCGCTTCGTACCGGTCTCTCAGGCCCTTCAGTATTAGAATCGTCTCCTCGACGCTGGGCTCTCCCACATGGATCGGTTGGAATCTCCGCTCGAGCGCAGCGTCCTTTTCGACATGCTTGCGGTACTCGTCAAGCGTAGTGGCGCCGATGCACTGCAGCTCGCCCCGAGAGAGCGCCGGCTTCAGGATGTTGGCTGCGTCTATGGCGCCCTCCGCTGCGCCGGCTCCGACGAGAGTGTGCATCTCATCAATGAACAGGATGACATCATGCGATCTGCGGATTTCTTCGACAACCCTCTTCAGTCGCTCCTCGAACTCGCCTCTGAACTTGGTGCCAGCCACAAGCGACCCAAGGTCGAGCGTGTGCACGCGCTTGTCGAGCAGCGTCTCGGGCACATCGCCTGCCACGATTCTCTGGGCCAATCCCTCAGCGATGGCCGTCTTTCCGACGCCGGGCTCGCCGATAAGGACCGGGTTGTTCTTCGTCCTGCGGCTGAGCACCTGAATCACACGGTCGGTCTCCTTCTGCCTGCCTATCACGGGATCGAGCTTGCCCTGTCGCGCCTCTTCTGTGAGGTCACGGCCGAACTGGTCAAGCGTAGGAGTGGAGCTCGCGCCCTTGCCCTTCTTGCTCTTGCCCTCGGGACCGTCCGCGTTCGCGCCGATCAGCTTTGAGATCTCCCGGGCGACCGTCTCTGCATCCACGCCCATGCTCTTCAGGACGTGTGCGGCAACGCCCTCACCCTCCTTGATCAGGCCAAGGAGTATGTGCTCGGTCCCGATATACCCGTCTCCGCGGGTCCTGGACTCCTGAAACGCGAGATCGAGCACACGCTTTCCTCTCGGCGTCAGCCCGATTCGTGTCACCTGCAGGGGCTGAGCCTTTCCGACTATCCTCACAACCTCTTCTCTGACCTTGTCAGCATCGACACCCAGGGCCTCAAGCACCCTCGCTGCGACTCCGCTTCCCTCGCGCACAAGGCCCAGCAGGATGTGCTCTGTTCCCACCAGTTCATGCCCGAGCGAGCGGGCCTCCTCAGCAGATATATCCAACACTTTCTTAGCTCTTTCTGTGAACGAATCAAAGAACATAGCAATCTACTCCTTCAACCCATCTATCCTAAAGCGCTCCCTCACCAGGTCTGCTCTGCAGACATCCCGCTCTTCGGGAGTGAGTTCGCGGCCTATGAACTTCTGAAGGTGTGCCGGTCTGGTCAAAATCAGCAGCTCAGTGAAAACGCTCGAGTCGAGGCCGCCCAGCATGCCTAGATCGATGCCGAGCTTCACGTCAGAGAGCAGGCCTATGGCCTCCTGCGAGCTGAGTATGCGCGCGTTCGTCAGAGTTCCATACGCTCTGTGCACTCTGTCCTCCAGCTGCCTCCTCAGGTCTCTTGCGAGCGCCTCTCTTGTCGAACGCTCCTGGTCAATCAGCTGACGCGTCAGGGAGGACAGATTGTCACTGATCTCCTCTTCAGAACACCCCAGCGATACCTGGTTCGAAAGCTGAAGGATATTGCCGACAGACTCTGTGCCCTCTCCGTACAGTCCCCTGACTGCCATTCCGACTCTCGACACTGCCTGCACCACACCGGACAGACGGTTTGTCATTGCGAGTGCCGGAAGATGAAGCATCACCGAGGCTCTCATGCCTGTTCCCACGTTTGTCGGACATGAAGTAATATACCCCAGTCTCTCCGAATACTCGTAGTCCAGCGATGCCTCGAACATGTCATCTATCTGGCTCGCAAGGTCCAGAGCATCGCCCAACCGAAGTCCGGCATGGATCGTCTGAATGCGCAGATGGTCTTCCTCGTTCGCCATGGTCGACACGGTCTCGTCTGCTGATAGCAGCACTCCCCTGTTTGCAGGCTCCTGAACGAACTGCGGGCTCACGAGGTGCTTCTCGACAAGGATCTGCCTGTCGATCGGCTGCAGCTGATCTACCCGAACCCATCTGGCTCCCCTCAGCAGAAGCGATCCGGATTCGATCAATCCTCTCGCAACCTGCTCTATTTCAGCAAGGGCCTCCAGGTTCTCAGCCTCACTCGCCCTGTTCGGGAACTTGCGGCCTTTGAGATTGCGGGCAAGGCGCACACGGGAACTCAGAACGACGTCCGATTCGGGTCCGTCCATGTTCATCCAGCCACTGATATGTCTCCTTATCATGTCCTTCAGCGACATCTAAGATCCCCCGTTCCCGTCAGAAGATGCCAGCTCGTCCTGCAATGCCCTGATCCTGTCCCTCAGCTCTGCGGCGCGCTCGTAGTCCTCCCTTGCCACGCATTCCTGGAGCTCTTTCCTTAGCATGTCTATCTTGCGGGTGACATGCGCTCTGCCGCCTGCGCGGACCGGAACCTTCCCCTTGTGCTCATAGTCTCCATGAATCCGCTTGTATATGGGTCTCAGTTCATCGTTGAACTGATTGTAGCACTCTCCGCAACCCAGAAAGCCCGTTCTCGTGAACTCGCTGAACGGCAACCCGCAGCTCCTGCAGGTGAGCTGCGCACTCGCGGAAGTCCCCACCTGGGTCCCTTCCATTCCAGACAGCAGCCCTGACAGGAGGCTTTGAACCGAGAGATGAGGCTGCATGAAGAACCCCATATCCTCCCACTTGGCCCTCGCGCACTCCTTGCACAGGTACTGCTGGACCTTCTGGTTGTTTACGATCTTCGTCACGTGGACGCTGGCGGGCCTGCTCTTGCACTCTTCACATAGCACCGCCCATACACCTCCCATGCACTGCCGGGCTATTCACCTCTATCATATTCCCGTCGCACACTCAAGAGCGTCAAAAGGACCGCCTTTAGTATCCTCGCTCTCACCAGTGAGGCACTCTTCTCGCGAAGATCGTCACACTGAAGGCGCACTGCGCTCTTGATGAGCAGCTCGTCCTTCTTGCTGATGATCCCGGCATCCCTCAACCGAAACAGAACATCGCCCATCTCCTGGTCAGACAGCGAGTCGCCGACCATCCTGTTTACCAGGCCGGACGGCTGACTCGAGGAATCGAGGTGGACGCGGAATATCCTGATGTACCCGCCTTCACCTCTGCGGCTCTCAACCAGGAAACCTCTGTCAGTCGTGAACCTGGTGCTGATAACGTAGTTGATCTGGGAAGGGACGCACTTGAACATGTCCGCCAGGTCTCTTCGCTGTATCTCTATGGAACCTCCGCCCGCCAACTCAAGCAGGCGCATCAGGTGTTCCTCGATGTAGTCAGCAAGGTTTGCCATGATGACATTCACTCCTGAACACTGATCTTGCAGAGCCTGGTTCGCCGCGACCGGCTGTCAGGCAGAGAACCGTCAACAACCGCTCTGACTTTTACTGACCTTCACCAGTATTATAATACACAAGTACATAGCAAGGTCAATGGCAAAACAGGCGAAGGCGGCCCACTCACAGCGTTCTCCGGCGATGGGCGCTCAATTCGAGGATCTCTCGAGCTCAACCTGGCGGGAGTTCAACCTGACAAGGGAAGGTCTTGAGGACTTGGTTGTGTGGAGCGGCGTGCAGCCGTATGCCGCGGTGTGCGGCGGGCGTGCAGTGGTGTGCCGCGACATGCCGCGGGCGCGCCGCGGGTGCGCAGCGAGCGAGCAGCGAAGCGCCGCGGTGTACCGCAGTATACCGCAAGCGGCCTCACACGCGGTAGCCGGTTGATCCAGCTTCGAGCTCTATGACTATCTCTATCTCGCGCGTCTCTCTGACGACCTTGAGGCGAAGCCGGTCACCCACTCTGGCCTTTCGGAGATGGTATACGATCTCTTCACCGGTGGTCACGGCGTCGCCGTTCACTTCCACTATCACGTCGCCCCGGCGGAGTCCGGCTTTCTCAGCAGGTCCTCCTGCGGCGATCGCCGTCACGAGTGCGCCATGGTCGACGGACAGCCCGAGCCGGCGGGCCTCTGCGGCTCTCAGTGCATAGATCTGGCTAATGCCCGACCACGGCCAAACCACGTATCCATGTTCGATCAAATCCCGCGCAACTCTAGAGGCGTCATTCGCCGGAATGGCGAACCCGAGCCCCTGCGCTCCCTGCACCACATAGGTGTTGATGCCAATGACCTCACCCGAGGAGTTCACAAGCGCTCCACCGCTATTACCCGGGTTGATGGAAGCGTCCGTCTGAATCACGTCGACCAGTTGGCCGTCTATGGTCACGCGCTCCCTGACCGCGCTGATGATCCCCTGAGTCACAGAGTAATCGTAGCCGTGCGGGTTGCCTATGGCTATGGCTACGTCGCCCACGCGGATCGCAGATGAATCGCCGAGGCGTGCTGCGGTGAGGTTCTTCGCGTCGATCTTGAGCACAGCCAGATCTGAGTACTGGTCCGAACCTACGACTGTCGCCGCGAAGGTCCTCCCGTCCTGGAGCTCTACAACTATCTCCGCAGCGTCCTCCACCACATGGTGGTTGGTGAGGATGTACCCTGCTTCATCGAATATGACACCCGATCCGAGCTTCCTTGACCTGTAGAGCTCGAGGCCTAGAATCCCCAACCTGAGTTCCGCCTGGGCGGTGCTGGATATCTTGACGACCGAGCCCATCAGCTTCTCCACAACTGCGCGCACAGAGAACAGCGCGTCCACCTGCACCGCAGTGCAGCCCTGCACCTCGCTCTGAAGCACAGCAAACCGCTCGTCGACGTGACGCATCAGGATGTACGACGAGCCGAATGCTCCCAAGAGAGCTGCGAGCAACGCCACCAGTACGAGGTCTATGGGCTTTATGGAGCGACGACGTCCGTAACTCGGCATCGGAACTGCCACCTTTCGTTACTGCCCCCCAGCAACAGATGTCGAGGAGGATTCCTCCGCAGTCAACAACTCGACAATGTCTACGCCACCGGCCGTCTGCTCCCTGTACTCGTCGTCAATGACCTCGACTGTCAAGAATATGAGAAGCTCGGTCTGCCTTATGTCTTTATCGGTCCTCTTAAACAACTCGCCCATTATCGGTATGTCGCCGAGGAGCGGCACCTTTGTGAGTTCTTCGAGTTCCTGAGTCTGCAGCAGGCCTCCGATGACCGCAGTCTCGCCGTCGCGAACCCTGATGACAGTCTCCGCCTCCCGCGTCTTGAGCCAGGGTAGGCTGTCTCCGCCGGACTCAGCGGTCCCCTCGACAGAGCTGATCTCCGGCTTCACCTTGAGAGAGACCTCGTCCTCCATGCCCATCTCGGGAGTAACCTCCAGCCTGACACCGGCCTCAAAGTACTCCCAGCTCTCGGTACGGGTGCCGTCCGGGCCGACAGTCACCCGCTTGACCGGTATCCTGTCGCCCAGCAGTATCCTGGCAGTCGAGCCGTCCGCTACGGTCAGCTGAGTCGACGCGACTGTCCGCGCATATCCCTCATCTTGGAGGAATCCGAGCTTGGGGATGACGTCGATCGACGCTCCGATCACCTGACCTATGGGGTTGTTCTGCGGCTTAAGCGACAACGAGTCCCACTTGATCCCAAGATTGGACAGCGCGCTGGTCGCAACCTCCTCGATTCTCGACTGGATCCACACCTGCCGCACAGGAGTATCGAGGTGTGCCACCAGCCTCTTCGCTTCATTGACCTGGGCGGCAGTGCCGCTCACGATCACTGAACTAGTTCTGGCGTCTGCCCTGATGCTCTCCTTGGGCACGATCAAGTCCAGGGTGGCAATTATCTCAACAGGCGATCTGTGCTTCAGTGGAATGACAGCCACCTCTACTGTATCAAAGACCGAAGCGAGCCGCTCAGGGGTCGCGACGACAATCGCATTGCCCTTGCGGCGGAAGTCAAACCCGTTTGCCCTGACTATCAGCTCCATGGCGTCGAGCAGCCTCGTGTTCCTCAGAGTCTGAGTGACGGTGCCCCTAACTGAGCTGTCTGCAACCAGACTAAGATCGTCCGACATCTGTACGAGAGCAGACAGGACAACCGTAATCTCTTCATCGAAGAAGGCCAGAGAGTCGATCACGGTGTCATCTGCGCTTGCGGCCAGCGCCTCCCAAGATGCAACTCCCAGCAATGCCGACGCAGGCACGAGGATGCACACAATGAAAGCTGCAGCTACAGACAGCGCATTCCCTCTACTCATCCGGACCATCTCCAATCCTGTACTGTCGGACATCATCGCCCAGCCTCAGCTCTACGAGGTCTCGACCTATGAATACCACCTCGAGTTCGCCCGCCTGATCTCCGAGCCGCAGCCGGTCGCCCTGACGAATCACTTGCGGCTTGCCGCTGAGGCGTATGGTCGCGCTTGAGACGCCGTCACCCGTCACTATCACTCCTGTCACCGCGATCGGAGGCCACTCCGCCTTGGCCGGTTCGTCCGCTGCGATCGACGCCTGCGGTTCGAACTCAGGAGTGTCGGCCACGACGGGTACCTTGGGTTTGGCGACGGTCACTGAGCCCGAGTTCTGGTGCGGTTTCTCCGTCTCGTGCTCCTCTGCAGCTACCATGCCGTTCTGCGGTTCGCCGGTGCCTTCCTCTGCCGGGACCGAAGTCGACTCGCTACCGGGGGCTGCTCCGCGAGCGTTTTCGGAACCTTGCGATGGACTCAAGCCAGCGCTGTCAGGCGTAGGTGCAAGTACGCTCTTGCTTGCAGCTGAAGAGCTGTCTCGACCCGCTGTGGGAGGCCCTGCAATTCCGGCGATTCTGGCGACCGCTATCGGAGCCAGCTCGGCGATCCGGGGTTCATCGGCAGGCAGCGCAGGCCCTGAACCGACGCTAGCTCCCGAAGCAGCGTCGCTCAAGGCGGTCGCAGTTCCCTGAGCGACTGCGGGCGGAGCCTGGCCTCGCCCAAGTCCACCTGGCACTGCGGTCCATGGGGAGAAGGCCGCAGAGGCTGACCCCGTAGCCGTCGAAATGTCGGCTAGAGAGCCTGACGAAGAGTGCTCCAGTGGGACTGATGCGGCGCTGTGAGTGATCGGCATCGCGATGTCGACGACGGGCCGCCTCAGGCTGCTTGCGGTGAGTGTGCTCTGACTGCCTTCATCGTCTTCGCGGTACTGCCATCCTGCCATGTCAATGGCTTGTCTGCTCGCCAGCAGGTCTCGGGCCTCAGTAGACGAGAGCAGGCAAGCGTCGACGAGTTCAGTCACTGGCCGCGTTCCACCTGTGAACCCAACCGGCTCAGCCCTCCTCAGGACCAGGAGTCTGGCAATCGTCTCGTCGACCGGACGTGAGTCCAAAGCACCTGTGGTCATTGTCTGAGCAGCTTCGTCAATGTACGACCGAGGTCCTGCGAAAGGATCGAAAGACCCGGCTGACGAAAAGCCTGCCACCAAACCCGGAGGCAACTGATCTGCCTGAAGCGATTCTCGAGCCGGCCCAGTGGAGTCGGACGCTCGCTGGCCAATACCTGCCTCCGTCAGCGCAGACAGCAGCGGAAACGGTACAGCTGTGAGTCCATGCAACGGAGCAACTTCGCCGGACACGGCGGTTTCTCTTGAGAAGGACTCCAGCTGCCTGGTCTCAGCAGCCCCTGCGGGCTGCTGCTCGATGCGTGCGAACGACGGCGACGGCACTTGAGCATCAGTTTGAGACACTGCTGACAGACGCACAGGAATGGCAAACGGGTTTCTGAGGGTCATTATGTCCAGATCGATGACCGCCTCTTCCGCCCTTTCGCCGCGTTCCTCCGATGCGTCGAACCCAGTTGAGGGCGATCTACCAGTCTGGATTGTGTATCTGAGGTAATCCGGCGGACGCTTGGAATCCAGCGTGAGAAGGGTGAAGACAACTCTCGCGACCCCGAATGAAAAGAGCGCAAGACTCAGGCAGTATATGAGAAAGACCCCCAGTATCTTGGGCAGCTCCTTTCCGCGAGTGAGAAGAGGCTTGTCCATCAGGCACCTCCTCCCGCACGAACAGCCTGGCTGTTGGTCCTGTAGTACGTCTTGCCGGACACGACAGCGTTCAACTGCGGCGCTGAAGAAAAGGTATCCGACCTCGACACATTTATCCTTACAGCAGTAAACACCACAGCAGGGCTTTCTTCCTCAGCCCGCCTGAGGAAGTCCACGACGCTCGCAAATGAACCCTCAAGTATCAGCTCGAATGGCATTTCTGCAACGTATCTCGCGACTACCACAGGCAACGGTCTGAAGTTCGTGAGAGTAGCCCCTGACTGAACAGAGCAGCGCTCGAGCGATCGAATGAGCGATGGGACATCCGGCTCGTCGGCGACGCCTTTCCATATGGCATCGAGCCTTCTATGCAGATCAGCCAGCTCGTTCTCGAGAGCAGACAGACTCACAGCAGTCCGCCTCATTGTATCAGCCTTGAGTCTCGAAGCCTCTATCTGTGAGTTCAGGGCAGCGAGTTCTGCGTTCAATGGCATGTGAAGCTGCGAGTATAGCAGATACAGCGCAACGATGGCCACGAGAACCAAGAGCATTCGGCTCTCCCGCTTGCTCAGGCGAAGCGCCACTCAGTCAGCCCTCCTCTTCGCTGAGGCGGTCATCTCAAACCCCACAGCGTACAAGTCGCTTGCTGGAGAGACCTCAAACACATATGCCGAAGCCAGCTGCGCCGATCCGAACATAGCGTCGTTGCGGAAGTTGTTAAGAGTGTCCGACACAGACGCGTAGCTCAACGCACTTCCCGTTATGCTGACCCTGCCGTCAGCGGCGATCGCGAAGCTCTCGATCCAGGTCGATTCATCTATGAGATCTGACGTCCTGGCAAGAAGAAGCCAAAACGGGAGGTTTTCCTCGTCGAGTACTGAGACCTCAGCATACTCCTCTTTGGCTTGCTTCAGCGCAGCCTGCAGATCCGCATTCTTGGGAAGATAGGGCGACCAGTGCTGGATCTCTTCCTCCAGTCTCACCAACTCCTGCTCGGCTCGATGAATCTGCGCTAAACGGGCGGCATAGAGAGACGACAAAACGAACGCGATCAGGAAGATCCCCAGCACCGCCGACAGCCCTTTCGGGGCGACCTGGGGCGGCTTCTGCAATTCCTTAGGCAGGAGGTTGATCCTGATCACAGCTCTTCGACACCTCGCAGAGCCAACCCAATGCTTACTGCCATCACTGGCGCCGTGTCCTCCAGGAACGCAGTGCCCAGCAGCTTCCGATCTACGCTCACATTCGCATACGGCCGTCCGATTACCATGGGTATCCCCAGCTCGTGTGAAAGATGCTCCACCAAGCCAACCAGCTTCGCACCGCCGCCTACGAGGACCCCTCCGCGCACGGGATCGTCCTTGTGCGACGCGTTGTAGAAATCTATGGTCCGCCGAACCTCTCTGGCCATCGCCCTGACGACTGACTCGATGGCCGATACGACGAGCTGGTCAGCGAGCTCGCCTGACTCCAGGTCCGTGCCCTCGATCCAGTCCGTGGTCTGCTTCAGTCTCTCTGCGTCCTCGCTGCTGCAACCGACCGCATGCGCGATCGCCTCAGAGATCGCACTGCCGCCAATCGGAATCATTCGCGTAAACGTCAACTCATCTTTGCTGTAGACAACCAGGTCTGTCGTCCCGGCCCCGATGTCGAGAACGACCATACAGGGTGGTGAATAGCGCTCATTGTCAGCGCTGGCCGCGACAAGGCGTTCCGACAGGCGGTACTGATCTTCTGAGATCGACCGCACAGAACCTGCCGCCATGCCGGCTGTCGGCTGCGTTTCGGCTGCAAGGTCTAGTTCACCAGGTACTTCCCGGTTCGGGACGCCGTCGCCAGGATCGATTCCATCCATCGGATCAGCACCGTTTTCGAGCTCAACGGCAAGCGCGCGCAGCTCTTCCAGGCCCATGTGCTCGAGGTCGTCGAGTCCTGGGAGCCGCTCTCCTCCAATGCTCCCGACCACAGGAAACGATCCGGTTGCGCCTTGTCGAGGGCTTGGCATATCTGTGAGCTCAGACTCCGCAGACTCCTGTAGGATTGACGCCCAACACTCGCGCATGCTCAACGAACGCACTATGCTAAAGGGCTGTACATCGATGACCTTCGGCAATACCTTGCACAGCCTCAGGGTCTCGATGAAGCTGTCGACGATCTCCTTCTTTGCTGCGACCAGGCTGACTCTTTGTTTCACCTGTCCGGACGAGTCGTCGAACACCTCACCGACGATGTCGAAGTCATAGACACATTCTTCAACAGGAAAAGGAATCTGGGCCTGAACCTCCCACTTCACCGCCTCCGCCATCTCGTCTCTGCCCATCGGCGGCATCACCAGTGACCTCAAGATAACCCCTTGGCCTGCGACTGCGGTGACGACGTTCCGCGGCCTGAGTCTCATTTCCCTCAGCAGGGCCGAGATCTCTGCTGCTACGTCCTTCGGCTTCACAATGACTCCTGACTTGGTTGCTCCCAAAGGGGTGGCTCTCCTGCCCAGCCGCACGAGCGCGGCCGCATTCCGCGTCTTTCGCACCTCGGCTATCTTGATCGCATGGGTCCCTATGTCAAGCCCTACGGCACTGGCCATTCCTCAGCTCATCCTCTATACGGCATTCCTCGGAGTCACCTTTATAGTCTTGGTGTAGGTGCCCCTGCCCGAACCGACTGTGATCGTCGCCGTGACCATGATGACCGTTCCGTCTGCCGGCGACAACTTGCACTCAAATGAAAGGTCGCTGATCTCACCGTCATAGCGCCAGACGGGATCTGCTCCACTATCAATCACGACCTTTGCCTCCTCGTCATAGGAGACAGGTCGCTTCACAATGGACTGTCCCTGCAGCAAGTAACGGTAGTACGAGCTCACATAGACAAGAGAGCCGCCTTCTATTATTACCTCTGACACTGCGAAGTCGAGGCGGTCAGATGCACCGCCCGGGTCGGGTACGACCATGTCAGCCTTGCGAAGGTCGTTCGTCAACATGGTCGTTATCACCGTCATGCGCTGCTGATTGACCAGCGCATCACTGGTATAGCCGCTAATCCTGATTGTCTGAAGAAAAGCGGGCGTAACCACATAGGCGACAATCGTGAAGATGGCGAGAGCCAACATGAGTTCGATGAGGGTAATGCCATCCTCTCGAGACCAACTGCAAAGCCCGCTCTCGCGAGCCCCGGGCTCGACCACAGTCTCGCTCCTGCATGATGGACCGATAGCTCTATGTCTGGCTCGTGTGAACATGCGTCCCCCGTTCTTGAGTCTCCACAAGGCCCGGTTACAAATCCAGCCTGACTATCGTCACCAGTATCACCGCTTGATCCATACTCTCGTCTGTCCTGAATACAGAGACCTTGACCCGCCGGAGATCGCACATGGTCTCGCCGCCGACACTGACATCGTCTATCCACACCTGATAGCTATAGGCAGGTGTGTCCTCAAACATCTGAGGAGCGCTCATCGAAGCGAATCTGTCTGGAATCGCTCCCTCAACAGCTGTCTCTGCCTCCAGCTCCTCCAACACCTGTTGTGCCAGGGTCATGCGAAGATCGATCGACCGCATCACTCTGAGACTGAGGAGGCTGGCCGAAACCGTTGCCAGTATGACCATGATCGACATGCCGAGGACAGCGGCAGCGAAGACCACCTCAATGAGCGTGAAACCGTCCTGAGCCAGTGCGGCTCTAAGGCTCGCACCAGATTTCCCGTTCTCGCGCCTGCCGCTACGGCTCAAATCCACCGGGCCATCACCCCAGCCACAACTCGAGCATCCGGTCTCCATATATGTAAACCGCGTACCCACAGATGGACAGAAACGGGCCGAACGGTATCGGCTGTCTCCGCCCGATCACCCGACATGCTATCAGTGCGAGTCCGATCGCAGACGCGACCACAGAAGCGCCGAACAAGGTCAGCAGCATGCCTCGCCAGCCTGCCCAAGCTCCAACCATGCCGAGCAGTTTCGCGTCGCCCATCCCCATTCCGCCCCTCGACACAATGGACAGGAGGCCAAGTGCGAGCGTCCCGACAGCCATCCCCAGCAGCGCCTCATGTATATGCACGCTGCGAGTCGCGAGCGCAGACAGCAACCCCACGGCGGCTGCGGGCAACACGATCACATTCGGTATCCTGCGGTGCTCAAGATCGATCGCAGCTATCGCGACAACAACTCCTGCCAGCACCCAGGCAAACACAAGCTGAGACCCAAAGCCGAGCCGCGTGTATGCCAGCAGGAACAGAACACCGGTTACCGATTCGACCAGAGGATACCGCCACGAGATGCGCGCGCCGCAGTACCTGCACCTTCCGCGAAGGAGCAAGAAACTCAACACTGGCACAAGGTCCATGGGGCGCAAAGGGGTCCCGCAGTCTGTGCAGCGAGACCCCGGCCACACGACTGACTCTCCCCTCGGCAATCTGTAGATCACCACGTTGAGGAAAGAGCCCACGACCAGTCCAAGAACGAGTGATACAGCCTGACCCATCCCTATCGATATCAATTGTCGGTGTCGGTGTCGGTGAAGCGGCCCGTCTCTGGATCGTACGTCTGTGTTCCGTTGTTGAACTTCGGGGTCCCCTGGAGATACTTTTCGAGAGCAGTATACAGGGGAACCATCGGAGCGGGGTTGTCTGCGTCGGCCGTAAGAAGGTCACTACCTACGAGCGGATATTCTCCCTTCTCAGCCTGGTATAGCTCTATGGCTGTCTGAACAACCCGAGCCATCAGGGCGTCGGCGTTGTTCTCTGCGGTCGTCTTGTACGCGCTGTACCTGGGCACCGCAATCCCTGCGAGGACACCGATGATACCTATGACGACCACCAGCTCGATGAGAGTGAAGCCTCTCTCGGACCTCGCTCTCCTCAGAAGATTCGCAATCTTCACCAACATTATGAACGTACCTCCCCTAATCCCCCATTTTTGACTTCTATGTACGTTTCAGACGGCCGGACGTCAAGTGACGCAGCCATCTGGATCGCCCGCCACAAGTGAGCTAGAATCCCATTTGTCCTGCCATATCAAGTACAGGCAGCAACACCGCAACCACCACGAATCCAATCCCCGCGGCGAGGACCACCATGACAAGCGGTTCGATCAGGCTCGTCAGCGTCTTCACCGTGTTCTCGACCTCAGTCTCATAGAAGGCTGCTATCTTGTCGAGAACCTGTTCGAGGCTGCCCGTCTCCTCTCCGACTGCAATCATTTGAGTGACCATGGTTGGAAACACGCCAGACTCCCGAAGCGGACCGGATATCGGCTGGCCCCGGTTGATCTCGTCCTGGGCTTTCCGAACCGCCTCAGCTATCACTGCGTTGTCTGCAATCTTGCCCGACACTTCGAGCGCCTGGATCATTGGAACGCCGTTTCTGATCATCGTCCCGAGGGTTCTGCACAACCTGGTCACTGCCACCTTCTGATTGAGGTCCTTGAACAGCGGAACTTTGAAGCTGAACCTGTCAAGCAGGGCCTTCACTTCCGGAACACTCCGGACTCTCGAGAAGGCCAAGACCAATACTACGGGAGAGCCGAACACTACGTACCAGTAGCGCTGGGCGAGCTCTCCGATTGTCATCAGCAGTCTTGTCGGCGCTGGCAGCTCTGTCCCGAATCCCTCAAACAGGCTCGCGAACATCGGCAATATGAACGTGATCATGGCCACGCCCATGATCAACGCGACCGCGGTGACAACTGCCGGATACGCGAGCGCAGACACTACTTTCTGCCTCAGTTCGTGGTCGCCCTCGTATTGCACTGCCAGCCTGTCCAACACCTGTTCCAGCGCGCCGCCTACCTCGCCGGCCTCTACCATGTGTTCGACCATGCTCGGAAACACGTTCGGATGCTTCGATAGAGCCTTCGATAGCGTCTCCCCTCGCTCCACGTCACTCCGAACGGTCCGCAGCGCTGCACGAATCTTCGGATGATCACATTGCTCATGAAGTATGTCCAAGCACGACAGCACTGAGACGCCTGCAGTGATCATTATAGAGAACTGCCTGAACAGGACTGCCAGATCTCTGACGCGAACGGGCCTGAACCGGACGAGGATGTCTGAGTCGATCGCAGTCGGAGCCGCCTGAACCTCGTTCACCGATGTGACGAAGTAGTTGCGCGACCTGAGGATCCGGACTGCCGCTTCGCGGCTTTCTGCCTCGAGAGTCCCTCTCTGAACCGCGCCACTCAGATCGCGTGCGACATAAGTAAAAGTGTTAGGCACCCGCGATCAAACCTCACCTAGGGCTTGTCCCGCGAACGTCTCCGTTGCGCCAAAACGCAACAAGCCCTCCATGTATATACTGATTATAGCACACGATCCATGCATAGCATAGGGATCGGCAAAATGCCATTCTATCCCATGCGCATAAGCCGTCTGAACTCGTCTAGATTCGATGCCCGCAGCGATGCTTCCTCCAGCGAAACCTTGTCGCTGACTACCAGGTCTCTGAGCGAAGCTTCCATCGTCTGCATGCCCAACCGCCCGCCTGTCTGAATCACCGAGTATATCTGCGGCGTCTTTCCCTCACGGATTAGGTTTCGGATTGCGGGGTTCATGACGAGCACCTCGACCGCCACGACCCGAGAAGAGCGGTCCTTTGTAGGCAGAAGCTGTTGGGAGATTATCCCCTCAAGGGCTAGCGACAGCTGGACCCGCACCTGCTGTTGCTGGTATGGAGGAAAGACATCTATGATGCGGTCCACTGTCTGCGTGCAGTCGTTCGTGTGGAGGGTTGCGAGCACAAGGTGCCCCGTCTCTGCAGCTTGAATCGCCGTGGCGATCGTCTCCAGATCGCGCATTTCGCCTACGAGAATCACGTCAGGATCCTGGCGAAGGGCCGCGCGAAGGCCAGTCGCAAAGGACTGCGTGTCCGAGCCTATCTCCCTCTGATTGATCACAGACTTCCCGTGCCTGTGAAGATACTCGATCGGGTCCTCGAGAGTCACGATGTGGCACGCCAGGCGCTGGTTTATGTAGTCTATCATCGAAGCCAGAGTGGTCGACTTGCCGCACCCGGTCGGCCCGGTGACAAGCACAAGCCCCTTCGCTCTCATGCAGAACTGTGACAGGACTTTCGAGGGCAGGCCAAGCTCCTCAAAAGACTTGATCTCAAACGGAATCATCCGGGCCACCATCGCATATGTGCCCCGCTGTCTGAAGGCATGCACTCTGAACCTGCCCACCCCAGGCACGCCGAAGGAAAGGTCGATCTCCCCTGTCTGCTCCAGACGTTCGAACTCGTCCGGAAGCATTGACCGAATCAGCGCCTCGGTGTCTCTCGAAGTGAGCTTCGGGTACTCCTCCAGGAAAAACAGATCACCATTGACCCTTATCATGGGTCGCATGCCCACAGACAGGTGTAAGTCCGAAGCGTTTCTCTCGTTGGCGATTTTGAGAAGGCTCATCGCGTCTAGGACCATGTCTGCACCCCGCAACTGATTCAGTAGTCCGAGTAGTTCAGTCAAACAAATGCAGGGACTTGGTCAGCTCTTCCAGCGTAGTCACGCCAGACAAGACTTTGTCGAGACCGTCATCTCTCATGAGCACCATTCCTTCCTCGAAAGCTCCCTGCCTGATGGCGGAAGGAGATGCCCCCTCAAGCACCATCTCCCTCAAGGAGTCGCTCATCACGAGAACCTCGTGTATCGCAGCTCGTCCCTTGAAGCCGCTGCCTCCGCAGCGCGTGCAGCCTTTCCCCATGTATACCTGCCTGCCTGCAAGCGACCCGGGCTCGAGCCCGAGCGCAGCCTCGAACCGCAGTCCTAGAGAGCGGTCCAGTGAATACCGTTCCCTGCACGATTCACAGATTCGTCTGACAAGTCGCTGGCTGACCGCACCGGCCAGCGATGATGCAATGAGAAACCGCTCAACGCCCATGTCGACAAGCCGCTCAATCGTGCCCACCGCATCTCTGGTGTGTATGGTGCTTAGGACAAGGTGTCCAGTGAGGGCGGCCTCAACTGCGATTTCCGCGGTCTCGCGGTCGCGTATCTCGCCGACGACGACGACATTCGGGTCCTGGCGCAAGAACGCTCGCAGCGCTTTTGCAAACGTCAGGCCGACTTTCTCGTTGACCTCGACCTGGTTCGTCCCGTCGAGCCGAAACTCGACCGGGTTCTCGACTGTGAGCAGGTTGCTCTCAGGCACGTTGACGTGGCTCATCGCCGAGTATAGCGTCGTCGTTTTTCCGCTTCCCGTCGGACCCGCCACCAACACTAAACCGAAGGGCCTCGCAATAAGGCGACGAAATCGGGTGAGGTTATGCTCAGAAAACCCGAGCTGTTCAATCTCCAGCTTGAGCCTTGACTTGTCGAGGATCCTTATGGTGATCTTCTCACCGTAGATCGTCGGCAGTGTCGAAACCCTGAAATCGACGTCCCTGCCTTCGATCCTCCGCTGGATGCGTCCATCCTGCGGCAGGCGCCGCTCAGTGATATCCAGCCCCGACATGATCTTGATCCTCGACGTCACGCCCGCGTGATATCTCATAGAGGTTTCTATGGTCGTCCTGAGATCTCCATCTATTCTGAATCTGACCCTGAGGAACCTCTCCTGCGGCTCGATGTGAATGTCGCTCGCGCCCTGCTTCACTCCCTCAAAAATGATGCTGTTCACGAGCTTGACGATCGGTGCCTCGTTGGCGAGCTCATCGAGGTTGCGGCCGTTTTTGCCCTCTTCGCCTCGCACCTCCTCGGCATCGAGTCCGAGCTCTTCTTGAGCCGCCGCGATAGCGTCGAAGAACAAGCCTATGAGACTGTCGATCTCGTGGTCAGATACAAGGACAGGCTGAACCGCCAGCCCAGTCGCGAGTTCCACGTCATCGATCGCTATCACGTTCAGAGGGTCTGACATGGCCAGCACCAGCGTACTCCTATCCCGCCCGCAGAAGCCGACCGGAAACACGCGATGCCGCTTGATCAGTGCCTCAGGAACTCTCTTCATAGCGGCCGTGTCTATGCAGTCTCTGTCGACTCTCATCCTCTTGATGCCAAGCTGCTGCTCGAGAGTCGACATGATCTGTTCCTCGGTCACGTACTTCAGGTCGATCAGAACCGCGCCAAGCCTCTGCCCTGTCTGTTGCTGAACCCGCATAGCCTCGTCGAGCTGCTGACGGGTAATAAGCCCTTTGGCAACCAGCAGTTCTCCAAGACGGACCCTCGCACCTGATCTCATGAACCGAAACCTCCATTCGGAGTGTTCCAGCGCTTCTGAACACGAGCTTTCTTCTCGATAGCCGCCAGGTACACCTGCTCAAGCCTTTTTGCGCATCTGGTGGACGACATCTCTTCAGCCTTCTGGCGCGTCCCCAGCGCGAGTCTGCTGAACAGCGATGCATCCCTAAGAAGAGTGGTAACAGCGGTCGCGAACTCGGCCTCGTCGACGGAGGTCAACAGGCCGTTGACGCCATGGTCGACGACGTTTCCGGAGCCGTAGGCCTTGACTGCCACGACGGGCAGCCCTGCAGCCATTGCCTCAGTAATAACCATCCCCTGCGTGTCAGTCGTCGAAGTGAAGACGAAGATGTCGGCTCCCGCATAGACGGTCGGCATTTCGCCGGGCTGCTTGGGCCCAGCAAAGATCACCCTTTGCTGCACTCCCAGGCTGCGCGCGAATTCCTCGAGATCGGCCCGCTCAGGGCCGCCTCCCACCATGACCAACGTGACCTTGTCGTCTTCATCTGCTATCTTGGAGAACGCTCGAATGAGGAAGTGGACGTTTTTCTCTTTGCCGAGCCGGCCGACAAATAGAAGAACCCGATGGTCCGCAGGAATGCCGTAGTTCACGCGAAGGAAGCTGCGGTCCAGGTTCTCATATCGGCTCAAGTCGATGCCCGTAGGATTGACGACCACTTCAGTCTGAACGCCGTACCTGTCGAGCAGCTCGCGGATCGCCTGTGTCGGCACTATTACAGTGTCGCACCTGTTGCAGTATTGCTTGCTGATCCTGCGCATCAGCCGCCTTGCGAATCCTCTGGCTACCGGCGAGTAGTGCACGTACTCCTCATAGAGTGTGTGATACGTGAAGACAAGCGGAAGCTTCAATCGCCGAGCGGCTCTCGCTCCGAGCCCTCCCATCAGGAACGGCGAGTGGGTATGGACAACGTCGATCTGAAGTTCGCGAAGCCTCCGGCATACAGCGAGTGAAAGCGGTATCGCCAGACGATAGTCAGGGTTCGTCGGCGCGGCGACAGAGACAAAACGAAAGACCCCGGGCTCGTCGTCAACGTATCCAGGATACGTTGGTGCAAAGATGTACCACTGATGGCCCATCTTGCGGAGCTCGCGGCCAAACGTGTCGAGTGAATTCACAACCCCGCTGACATAAGGCTTGTAGCTGTCGCTGAATACTGCGATTCTCAAAGAGTCACTTCCGGACCAAGTGGAGCTCACGGCAGAAACTGAGATTACCCTCCCCAGTGCTTATCAATGATCAGGCTGCCCGAATCTCCTGGGAACAGACCCAGAATGCTCGGATCCACGCCGAACGAAGACTCATTTATCACTGCGTTGTTGTGGATCGTGATGTTGCCGTGCGCAATCATCGCCGCTACGGACAGCGCCACGTTGTTCCTCACAACCGTATCGCCCGCAGAATAGATGAGCGGTCCGTAGAACTCCCGTCCGAGCACTGCGTTGTTGTAGAAGCTGATCGATCCGCCTGACAGCAAGCTTCCCCTGACCACAACGTTGTTCCTTATCTCCACGTCAGAGGCGGCCACGATGTTGCCGTTGATCACCACGTTGTTGCAGACCAGAGTATCGGAGTCCTCAGGGTCGCCGTACACGAAGATCGGTCCGCCAATCAAAGCGTTGTTGCCGAGCGATGCGTTGCCTTTGACAAACACTTTTCCCTGCAGCCTCACGTTGTTCCCAACCGTCAGATCGCCTTCGACGAAGATGTCGCCCATTACGACCACGTTGTTGCCCATCTGCACATCGCCTTCGATCCACAGATTGGCCATGACAAGCCCGTTGTTGTTGTTTGAGAGCTGAAGGTCTTGCGTCAGGTGGACGTTTCCTACGAGATCGTGCGGATTGGACGTCCAGCCGCCTGAGTAACCCGACCTAGTGCTCTCTGCTTGGGACTCAGAATAGGCTCTCAGGTCTACGATCGTCGGAAGCGTGATGATCTCGTCCGCTCCGGTGGTGTACCCGAGCGCTATGATTGCATTCTTGCCTACGGTCACCGTGCCGTTGGCGTGGACTGAATAGCGGATGTATGCGTTGTTCTCCACCACGACGTTCCCGTTACTGATGATGCCTCTATTCAGCGCTACAATCAGTTCCTCAGAAGGGCCTCCTCCGGCGCCACCACCGCTCCCGCCGCCCTGGCTCACGGCCACAAGCTTCGAGACGGATGTCTGCTGGGTTGCGCCGCCCGCACTTACCATGGAGATCGACGAGCGTATCTTGTATATTCCTGAGGCATCGATGACATCGATGCGAATCTCAAGACCCTCTAGTCGCGGGCTCATCTCTGCGAGCGCCTCAAGCGGAGGCGGGACTGCGTACGCGTTTTCGCCTTGCAGCGACGTGTCCCTGGTCCACGGTTCACCCGCCCTGATTGCGTCCAACAGCACCGACTCTCCTACCGCTAGGCCCGCCTCAGCAATGTAGAACGCTCGCACCGAATCTGACCGTCCCTGCAGCACTCTGGCGTTGTCGCGCGTAACCAGCACGCTTCCGGTCACCACCACCGCAAGGACCGCGAGCACTCCAATCACCGAAACCATGGCTGACCCTCGGTCCCCGAGAGGCTTGGTGAACATGATCATCACCACCGAGCCGATTGGCTTGTACTCATTTTACATGAATTATACCACAATGCTAGCACGAAGCGTAGATATTGACTCAGTTCTCAAAGTCTGCCGCCGCGAATAGGCTATCCTGAGGTCCTCTCCGTGCATATTACTGCGATCGCCTGCAACCAAGAGGGGTGAATGAGGCCAGCATGCACGCTCTCCGACGCAACCGCGCCTTACTCGCGATCCTGGCCGGCGCTTGTCTCATTGCAGGAATCGGACTCGCATTCGTGTTGGACCGAACCGCGCGCTCCCTATCGCCGGCTGTGGCGGTCTACAGCCCGCATGTATACCCGCCCTCTGCGATCTACGTTGACGATTACCAAAAGGGAATCACAGTCTCCTCGAGAGCCGCTGTTCTTATTGACGCGTCGACAGCGACGGTCTTGTTCGGCAAGAACGAGCACCAGAGAAGGGACCCCGCCAGCACGACAAAGGTAATGACTGCGATTCTTGCACTCGAACTGGGCCGCCCAGACGACATAGTCACAGTCAGCAGTCAGGCAGCATGGACCCAGGGGTCATCCCTCTACCTCAAGCCCGGCGACCGCCTGCGCCTCGACGAACTCGTGAAGGGCGTTCTGATGTGCTCCGGCAACGATGGGAGCGTGGCGATAGCCGAACACATCGCAGGCTCAGTCAGCCGGTTTGCGGAGATGATGACACTCAGAGCGAAGCAACTCGGCGCTCGAAACTCGTCGTTTCGGAATCCCCACGGGCTGACTGCGGTCAATCATTACTCGACTGCGTACGACCTCGCGATGATCACTCGCCACGCTCTAGCCTACCCTGAGTTCTGCTCTGCAGTCTCCGCGACAACAGACACTATGACCTACGAAGACGGCAGGGTTCAGCAGCTCCACAACACCAATAGGATGCTGTGGAGCTACCCCGGTGCAGACGGCGTAAAGACCGGCACTACGAGTGCTGCGGGTCCTTGCCTCATAGCATCAGCTACCCGCGACTCATGGCAGCTGATCGCAGTAGTGATGGCGAGCAGCTCCCGCTGGTCCGACGCAGAGCGGCTGTTGGAATACGGTTTCTCGTCGTTCGTCAGAAAACAGCTCGCACTCAAGGGGTCGCCTATAGCTGAGGTCTCTATAGCCGGGGGACGCAACGAGAAGGTCAGAGCGGTGGCCGAGCGCGACCTCCTGGTCACAGTGCGCAAGGAACACGAAGGGCTGATCGAGCTCCACGTCGATGTTCCAGATCTCGTGACAGCCCCTGTGAGGGTTGGGTCCAAGATTGGAGAGCTGATTGCCGAGATCGACGGAGTAGAAATCGGATCCGTGAACCTCATTGCCGGAGAATCCGTGCGGCGGAGAGGGCTGGCAGGAATGCTGCTGGACAGATTCTAGAACGCGGTGCAGCGATGCGCAATCGAGGAGGGTCGAGGCGTGAACGGTGAACTCAAGCGAGTTTCGTGGTGCATCCTGGGAGGCGATCGGAGAGACGCGCACTTCGCCCGGGCCTTGCTTGATCTCGGATACGACGTCAGAGTAAGCTGCGTTCCCGGCACCGACGATCTCCCAGCACGAGTGATTGTTCATGATGCGAACGAAGCGGTGCGCGGCGCATCGGTAGTGGTATGTCCGGTTACCGGAACCGATGAATCCGGAGTACTTCGGCATTCAGCGACTCCAGTCGATCTGCTCCAGGTCCTATCCAGAGCTGAAGGCATTGAAGTCCTGGTAATAGGCACCGCCAAGCGAGCCGTCAAGGAGCTGGCGTGCGCCAAAGGAATCTGGATCGTCGAGTCCATGCGTGACGATGAGCTGGCAATTCTGAACTCGATCCCTTCTGCCGAGGGTGCGATCCAGATCGCGATGGAGCACTCCGACTTCACGATTCACGGGTCCAGATCGGCTGTCCTGGGCTTTGGGCGCACAGGAGTCACTCTGGCGTCCACCCTCCTGGCGCTGAAATCCATCGTGACCGTGGCAGCGCGCAAGCCGCAGGACCTGGCTCGAGCAAGAGCGCTTGGGCACATTCCCCTCAGGTTCAGCGACCTCAAGTCTGCGCTTCGATCGTTTGACCTGATCTTCAACACGGCACCCGCTCTCGTGCTGCCCAGTGAGCTGTTGAACGAGGTTAAGAAAACCTGCGTGATCGTAGACCTTGCGTCGCCGCCCGGCGGTGTGGACTTCGAGGCCGCAAAGGAAGCAGGGATCACGGCTGTTCTTGCTCCGGGCCTTCCGGGTCTCGTTGCTCCCCGGACAGCCGGCGAGATCCTCTCACAGGTGATTCCGAGGCTCGTGAGCCAGGCTCTCGAGTCCTCGCAGTGAGGAGTCAGGCCATGGCAGTCACGACCAAAACAGGCACGACTGGACTTGGAATGACTAGACCTGGCACGGCTGAACCTGGGATAGCTAGATCTGTCGTGGCTGGACCTGTCCCGGCTAGAACCGCGATAGGCAGACCGCACGTCGTAGTGATGGGCGCGGGGTGGGCCGGGTGTGCAGCCGCAGTCGCTGCGGCATTGGCTGGCGCCCGGGTCACCCTCGTCGAGCGGACGGACATGATACTCGGCACCGGACTCGTGGGCGGCATCATGAAGAACAACGGAAGGCTTACCGCAGCAGAAGAACTTCGTGCGATGGGCGCGCGAGCTCTCCTCGATGCCATTGAACCCTGTCTACTCCACCGCGGTGTGCGCTTTCCCGGGCACGAACACGCATCTCTCTATGACGTGACCCGCATAGAATCGGCAGTTCTCGAGGTTCTTGCGGCGTTCGAAATCGACTTGCACCTGATGTCAACCTGCACAGGTCTGGCTCGAGACGGGAATCGCGTGGTGTCTGCGAAGCTCGGAACGGGTGAGATCATCGGCGGCGACGCCTTCATAGACGCCACCGGCACCGCAGGGCCGAGGGCTAACTGCAGGAGCTACCGGTCAGGCTGCGTGATGTGCATACTCAGGTGTCCCAGCTTCGGACCTAGGATCAGCCCCCTGCGGTCCCTGGGCATCGACGAGACCCCGCGCGTTCCAACGGCTGCGACATCAGGATCGGTCAAAGTGCTGAAAAGCAGCCTGTCTCGCGATATCGTGCAACTCCTTGAGGGCAACGGTGTGGTCGAGATTCCCCTTCCCAAATCAGTAAGCGTAGCTGTCGCGCCCAGTGAGAAATCGTGCCGGCAATACACAAGTGACGATTTCTACAAGAAGCTGATAGTCCTGCACACAGGCGAGGCAAAGGTCATGGTGCCGTACATGCCTCTTCGGACGCTCCGATCGATTCCCGGCCTGTCGCGTGCGCGCTTTCTCGATCCCTGTTCAGGCGGGCTTGGCAATTCAGTTCGGTACAACGCAATAACCCCTCACGACCTGACCCTGAGAGTCACGGGCTTCCAGAACCTGTTCTGTGCAGGCGAGAAGGTGGGGCTGGTCGTGGGACATACCGAAGCAATCCTGACGGGGACGCTAGCCGGGCACAACGCGGTGCGGTCCGCTCTCCGCATCGAGTTGGTGGAGATTCCCCCCACCCTGATGTGCGGCGACTTCCTCTCCTTCGTTTCAAGCAGGCTTCTGAGCACAGAAGGACTCTATGACAAGTACACGTTCTCCGGGTCTGTGTATCTCGAGCACGCAGTCGAAAGCGGGATGTACACCACAGACAGTCAGGTGATCGGCGACAGAGTAAGAGATTCTGGTCTGTCTGGCATCTTTGCTGCGAGACTGGTCGACGGGTGACATTACAGGCGTGCAATCCCTGAAGGATACGGTCGACGTTCGTCGAACAGAGGCTGTGGACGTGCAGTGGAAATCGTAAACAGGTGAATTGTAGCAATGCTGACCATTCGCGGCCTCAGAGCGGACCGGATCGCCATGATTGTAATCGGCAGTCTGTTTGCCAGCCTGTCGATGCACCTCTTCATCGCACCCGCAGGCATTCTGTCAGGAGGATTGTCAGGGTTAGCCCTTCTGCTCCACTACACCCTCAAGGCGCCCATAGGCCTGAGCGTGCTCGTGCTGAACATTCCCGTCTTCTACCTTGGAATCAAGAAGCTGCAGCGAGGCTACATCTACAGAAGCCTGATAGGTGCCGGCTGCTTCGTCGCTTTCCTCAGCGGCTGGGATGCCCTGCTGGATATCAAAGAGCCGCTCGTCGATGACCTTCTGCTGTCGGCGCTCTTCGGAGGAGTGGTGAACGGCATCGGCCTCGGCCTGACGTTCAGAGGCCGGGGCTCGGTGGGCGGAACCGACATCATCGCGCTGGTCCTCAACCGCGCATACTCGTTCAGCTTGGGAAGCGGTGCATTCGCCTTCAACGCGCTTCCCGTGATAGTAGGTCTGGTTCTATTCGACCTCAAACTGATAGGCTATACCCTCGTGACGATGTTCGTGTCGGCATACGTCGTCGACAGGGTGCAGGCCGGTCTGATCAGATCGAAGGTCGTGACGATTATCTCGGCGAAACACGAAGAGATATCCCAGGCGATAATAGCGCGTATAGGCCGGGGCGTCACGCTTCTGCACGGAGAGGGAGCATTCAGCCACAGCAGCAAACAGGTCATTCTCACCACAGTATCCCTGACTCAGCTCACGAAGCTCAAGGACATAGTCGCCGAGCTGGATCCCACAGCGTTCATGGTAGTCAGTGACGCCTCGGAGGTCTTGGGCAAGGGGTTTGCACACGTCAGAGACGACGACCGATAGACTCTGCCGCCCTCGCACAGCCGCACACGTTGGCAGCGCCCCGAATCGATACAGTCGGCCAGATGTACCTGCAGGATGGCTGCCTAAAGATTGGCCTCCAGCAGCGCCTCAATGTCTTCCTTGATCATCTTCCGTCTATTCGCCGCCATAGAACCGGACGGCAGGCTCTCCTCTGCTATCGCACTGATGTCTTCCTGTCGTAAGCCGATCTCTCTGAGCTTCGGCGGAATGCCCACCTTGTGGTTGAGGTCCTCGACCATGCCGATGAGACTCGCGGCCATGGCTCTCGCGGATGTCTTTTTCTTCGCAATCTCCCATTCCCGCGCCAGTCTTGCGTAGTCCTCAACGCAGTCCGGCATGTTGAACCTCATCACATACGGAAGCAGGATTGCGCACACAACGCCATGGGGAGCATGGTACCTCACCCCGACCGGATGAGCTATGCCGTGAACCGCTCCGAGGCGGCAGTTCGCAAACGCAACCGCGCCGAGAAAGCTCGCCTTCAGCATAGCGTCTCTGGCCGGCAAGTCGTCTCCGTCACTGTAGGCTCGGAGCAGATTGTGCCCTATGAGCCGAACCGCCTCCCTGCTGAGCGGCCGGGTGAACTCGTTCGCATGCATGGATGTATAGCCCTCAATCGCTTGCGCGAGGGAATCCATTCCCGACGCTGCGGTGACCGCGGGCGGTGCGCTGCAGGTCAGCACCGGGTCGAGAACGACCAGTTCCGCGAGAAAGCTGTCGCTGCGGATGCTCGCTTTTGTGCCCTGTTCGGTATCGGTCAGCACCGCGTTGGTCGTTGCCTCGGCACCTGATCCCGCCGTCGTCGGCACTGCTGCGAATGGCACTCCTTTTGTCGATATCGGCTTGCCGCGAAAGATGTCGGCGACAGTTGACGACTCGTTGACAAGGCCGGCTGCTGCTTTGGCCACGTCCAACGCGCTCCCGCCCCCGATGCCCAGTACGCAAACAGGTGCCTCCAGCGAGTCGCGGAACTCCGACAGGACGCGGGTGCATGACTCCGCGGTCTTGACCGACGGTTCAGGCTCTACGCCCTCAAAGACGCGAATGTGCAGACCTGCCTCTCGCAGGCTTGCTTCGACCTTGTCGAGGACTCCGCTGCGCCGCAGGCTCCCCGAGCCTGCAACCACGAGCACTCCGGCGAATCTGTTTCGCAGCTCTTGTCCCAGAGCCGAGATGCAGCCGGGACCGGACAGAACCCGGCGAGGGTACAGCATCTTGAACATTGCAAGCAAACCTCCGTCTCTATTGTGTTCATCCTGCTTTACCCAGAGGGAGGCGGCCAGATCGCGGCGAACTTACTTGTGATGAGCAACAGAATCGCCGCTGACATTGGACTGCTTTTCATAGCTGTGGTCTGGGGATCGACATTCGGCGTCATGAAGACCGCGGTAGCCGATGTGGATCCCATGTTGTTCCTGTTCGTTCGCTTCACCGCGGCGACGATGGGCCTCCTCCCCGTGTATGCAGTGAGCGCGGTTCGAAGACGGCGCCTTGGCGCAACCGATCGGCCCGGCCTGGCCGAATCATTCAAGCCCGGCATCGCTCTCGGGCTGATCTTCGCTGCCGGGTTCATCGCCCAGGTTGAGGGCCTCCGCTTGACGTCTGCAACCGCCTCAGGGTTCATCACCGGGATGAATGTGATACTCGTCGCTGTGGTCCATTCCCTTCTCATTAGAAGCCTCCCGCCCATTCGCGTGCGAATCGGAATCCTTCTGGCGACGGCGGGACTCCTGACGATAGCGGTGCAGAAGGGCCTGTCGTTTGCCCCCGGAGACATCATCACCTTCGTATGTGCAGTGTTCTTTGGGCTTCACATCGTCGCAACCGACAGATATGCTCGTTCGGTGGACCCGGTTGCTGTCGTACTGGTCCAAGCCGTCTTGATAGCTCTCATCACGCTGGCGCTGTCGGTGTTGCGGGGCAGTATCGCAGATATCAACCGCATCCCGAGCACGGCACTTCTTGCTGCCATCTACTGCGGGATCCTTGCGACTTCAGTCGCACTGGTGATACAGACGGCCGCTCAGCGCATTGCATCTTCGATCGAGACTGCGATGATCTACTCTTTGGAACCGGTGTTCGCCGCGCTGTTCGCCTTCCTGTTCTTCGGCGAAAACCCGGGCGCCAGGACGCTCGTTGGAGGCCTGATGATCCTCGCTGGCATCCTGGCGGTCAATCTCAGTCCATCTCGCCACGCAGTCCCTACAGAATCTTACTCAAGAACGCCTTAGTGCGGGGATTCTGCGGGTTCGAGAAAAGCTCCGCAGGCGTGTTCTCTTCGACGATCACCCCGTCATCCATGAACAAGACCCGGTCCGCCACTTCCCTGGCGAACCCCATCTCATGAGTGACCACTACCATGGTCATGCCGTCTCGAGCCAGTCGCTTCATGACGTCGAGCACTTCCCCAATCATCTCGGGGTCAAGGGCGGATGTCGGCTCGTCGAACAGCATCACTTTCGGCTTCATGGCGAGCGCCCTCGCTATCGCGACCCTCTGCTGCTGCCCGCCGGACAGCTGAGACGGATAGGAGTCGGCCTTGTCCGCGAGCCCCACTCTGTTCAGCAGAGCCAAGGCATCTTCGCGCGCCTGAGCTTCGGGAACACGCCTTACTATCATGGGTGCCAGTTCGATGTTTCTCAGCGCAGTCATATGGGGAAAGAGGTTGAAGCTCTGAAAGACTATGCCCACGTTTTCCCGCACCTTGTTGATACTGACGCGGTTCTCGCCGCGGTTGATCACGTTGACTCCTTCGATGTATATGTCGCCCGACGTCGGCATCTCGAGGAGGTTCAGGCAGCGCAGAAAGGTGCTCTTCCCGGATCCGCTAGGTCCGATTATGACGACGACCTCTCCCTTCATGATGCGGTTGGTGATTCCCTTGAGAACATGGAGCTTGCCGAAGTGCTTGTGAAGATTCTCAACTCTCACCATTGATGGCCATCCTCCTCTCCACAAAGCGCACCAACCTGCTCACGAGAAGGGTCATGCAGAGGAACACCAGGGCTACAGCAACCCAGGTCTCGAAGAACTGGAAGTACTTAGTCATTAGGATCTTGCCTCTGGTCATCAGTTCGTTGTATCCGATCGCGAAAACGAGCGACGAGTCCTTGAGCATAGCTATGAACTCATTGCCAAGCGGAGGCACTATGCGCCTGAACGCCTGGGGCAAAATGATGTACCGCATAGTCTGCCCATAGGTCATTCCCAGCGAGCGGCCCGCCTCCGTCTGACCCTTTTCGATTGACTGTATGCCTGCACGAACGATCTCCGAGACGTAAGCTCCGCTGTTGATGCTCAGGGCGGCGACTGCAGACACGAACGGAGCGACGTAAAACCCTGGCACATAGCTGCTCACAACGGCCGGAAGGCCGTAGTGGACGAGGAATATTTGCACCAGCAGAGGAGTCCCTCTGATAAAGTCGGCATAGCCGGCGGCGGCAAGGCTGAGCACTTTGCTCCTGGAGACACGGCATATCCCGACGACTGTTCCTATGACTGTTCCGAGCGCAACAGATATGGTTGTCAGTTGAATCGTAGACCACGCGCCCCACAAGAGAAAGGACTTGTGTTCCCACAAGAACGACAGTGTAGAAGCAACCACGTTGCTTCCTCACCTCCTGAACACGCAACAAAACAATCTGCGTAGCACCGCACTGCTTTCGATGCTACGCAGACGCCCATTGCAGACCTTAGGTCCCTTCGCTACAAACCGAAGTACTTGTCATATATCTCCTGATACTTGCCACTTTCTCTCAAAGCCTTGAGTGCGGCGTTGACTCTCTCCAGCAGGTCTGTTCTGCCCTTCTTCACGCCTATGCCGTAGTACTCCGGTTCCCACTCGCTCGGGTCTACGACCAGCTTGAAGCCGGGATATCTGTCGCGGTAATAGAGCGCCACAGGCATGTCAATCACTGCTGCGTCCACTCCGCCGGTCATCAGCTCCATGATAGCTTCAGGCGAGGTCTCAAATCGGCGGACGTCCTTGTCTGCGTCAACATAGTCCAGCTCGCTGACTGCAAAGTCGCCGGTAGTCCCGAGTTGGACTCCGATGCGCTTGCCTGCCAGATCGGTCTTGGTCTTGATCCTGTTGTCATTCTGGCGGACAAGTACTGCCTGCCGGCTGTCGAAGTACCAGTCACTGAAGTCTATCTGCTCAGCTCTCTCCGGAGTGATCGTCATGGCCGAGATCAGCAAGTCAAATGAGCCATACTGGATCCCGGGTATCAGCCCGTCCCAGCCGACGTTCAACAGCTGAATCTCTGCGCCCATCTCCTCCACGATAGCCGTGACCAACTCGATATCAAATCCCCACATCTTGCCGTCTGGATCCAACTGCTCGAACGGCGGATAAGCCATCTCGCTCGCCACCTTGATGACCTCCGCCCCTGCCGCGGCCAAGCTCATGGCCAAAACCATAGTGAGGCACAAACCTACCAACAAGAGCCTTTTCATGAAGTCACCCTCCTCAACTACGCTATACCGGAACCAATGCAGAATCTTGTACAATTATACTGGAGAAGATCAGGACTCGCAATTAGCACTTTGTGCTGTTCGAGCACCAAGGCAGGTCTAGCTCAGGCTTAGGTCGGATCAGCGCTATTCGCCGATTGCCGTGACCGAATCAGCGCTGCCCGCCGCCGGCGTGAGTGGTGTGGTCAGACCCAGAGACGCAGGCTCAGGACCTTCGAGACAAGCCGAGTATCAACATCACCTCGCCAGTTCCGATGCCAAGCGACTTGGCGATCTCTTCCGCTTGCTTTCCCTCTCGGGCGAGCGCCAGAACGCTTTCATGCACAGCCCCGTTTCGATCAGCATTTGCACTCGGCCTTTCCTGCTTCGCGCGCATCCTTCTCTGCTGCCGGTTTGAGGAGTCCGGTGCGGCCTCACGCGTGATCTCGCGGGTGACAGGCCGGGCCTGCGGTTCTCCGCCATCACGGGGGCTTGTTGGAGAAGCCTGCTCGGCTGCTGCCACCAACTCCCTAAGGGTCGCGATGCGCTCGTCAGCCTGGCTCAAGAGCTCCCGAGTCAAAGAGATCCTGGCGTCCAAGTCACCCATGATCTCATCAGAAGCCGTCCTGAGCGCCAAGAGGAACTCCGCCCGTCCGTCGTCAGGCTCCACTGCCTGGTCACTCTTGCTCTGCTGTTCAGAGGCCGGTTGTTGAGACGATTGGAAATAGCCAAAAGCAATCAGACTCACGGCCGCGACCGCGACTACAACCAGAGTCATCATCTGAAGCCAGTTCAACAGTGAGTCCACGAAGCCTCATCCTCCACTGATCCTATGCCTTGACATCGATCAGCCGACCCTTGACCTTCCCGTCGTCAGCTGCGACGGCCTCAGCTTTCCGCGTGCCGAGGTCGTCCTTCTCTTGATCAGCCCGCTCGTCGTTCTCGCCGCTGTCGCCGGACGCACTCTGCCAGCCTGACTTCTCCCTATGTTGATCCCGTATCCTGGCAGGCAGTGACTCCTCAGCTGTGCGGACGCGCCTCTGGTTCTCTACCGCCTCTTTGCGCAGTCTTTCCGAAAACTGCTCTTGAGCCAGTGTGGGGTGCTGTTGCTGGATTCGCTGCAGCCTTTCGATGTCTTGGGTTCTCGAGACAATCGCCTGCAGATCGACCGGACGCACTGCCCTCACCTCCCAAGAGGATCGGTCGACTCAGGGCCTGCACTCATACGGCATGTTGTGTCCTGGCCCTCGCCAACCGCCCCCTAAGCCTGAGTATGGCCTTGGTATGCAGCTGCGACACTCTCGATTCGGTAACGCCCATGACTTCGCCGATTTCCCGAAGTGTCAGCCCGTCGTTGTAGTAGAGGGAAACGACGAGGCGCTCTCGCTCAGGCAACCGGCAAACCGCCTCAGTCAGCACCTCGAGAGCACTCGCGTCAGCTGCCAGCTCGTCAGGAGCGGGACTTGTCGTATCCTCGATTCTGTCCGCTATCGTGATGGAGTCGTCGTCATCTACTCCCGGCACAGTCTCGTCCAGCGAGACCAGGTATGATCCGTTGATCTCCCTGAGCATCTTTTCGAGTTCTTCGACTGCGATCCCCATCTCGTCTGCGATCTCCACGTCAGTCGCAGACCTTCCGAGCCGGTTCTCAACCGCTGAGTACACCCGCTCGAGCCGCCTCGCAGTCTGCCGTACGCTCCTCGGAACCCAGTCGTTCTTCCTGCAGGCATCCAGGACGGCCCCGCGTATCCGAGTGGTCGCGTAGGCTTCGAACTTGACGCCCTTGTCCGGATCAAACCTGTCGATCGCATCGATCAGGCCGAGGATTCCGCTGCTCACGAGGTCGTCGTATTCGGCTCCGGGCACTCGGCTGACACTCATTCGTCCTACGACGCTCTTCACGAGGCCGACGTATGCGATAACAAGCCTCTCCCGGCAGGTGTGGTCCCCGGTCTCTCTATAGGTCTTCCACGCGTCCTCAAGGCTTGCCAAGACCAACGCCTCCGCCACAGTTTTCAGCGCTCAATCACGCCCCGCTCGATGAGTTCTCGTTCTCTTTCGAACACAAACCTCATGATGCAGTCCTGCGCAACCTGGCTGATGTCGACGAATCGCAGAGCCAGACGGTATCTGTATCTCTCATCGGCCACCTCGTCCACTGTGTTTCCTCTAGTAGCTACGTCCTCTGAGGACGGAAAGGTTCCTTCCGTGCTGTCCGATTGCTCGATCCGCATGACTTGGGCGATCAGATCGTAGGACGCTTTCACCCCGGGCAAGGTAAACTGCACTCGCACATAGGAGCCGAACCTGATGCCGACCGCGACGTCGACCAGCCTGATCCGGAGACCGCCTGCGCTGATGTCCACGCTCTCCGCTCTGTATATCGGCACCACGTCGTGCGCGTCCTGGTCCGCTCCGACCGGCGCGTACATGACCGGCAGCGAGGCAGCCATCCGAAGGTAGCTTCTTCGCTGCACTCTTACCACTTCTTGAGGCAGAGTGAGCCAAAGCCTCGGCACTTCTCCCGATTCCCGGTCGATGACATCTGCCTCAAAGGCGAGCAGCGCCCGGCCTCGGGTATATGTCACAGTCACCCTCAAGCCTTTCCTTAACGGCACTACCTCGCCTCTGCTCATCGGGCAGACCACAGTGATCGACTCGTCCCCGACGTCTTCTACTCTGGTGATGTAGACTTCCGGCGATTCAGTTGGGGTTTCAGTTGTCTCGACTATCTCGACCCGCTGGTTGGGGACGGGAAGGTAGCGACTGTCAACCATCATACCGCCTCCCCACCGATGCCAGCACCCTTCTGACGAAGCCGGCAGCTCCGCCTGAGCTGACTCGCATGGGTCTCCCGGTCAGCATGCGATCTGCCAAAGCCTTGACGCACTCGGCCGCGGAAGAATGGGGATATAGGAGCAGAAATGGCTTCTGAGCTCGCACGGCTCTCTGAACGGCCACGTCAACGAACACATAGCCGAGTCTGTCGACGTGTACATTGAGAAATCTCCGTGCAACAGACGTAATCTGTTCCGCGACCTGGTCCGCCTCGAGCTCGCTGCGGGCCTGATTGACAAGGAGGCGCACATACGCATCAGAGTTTACCTGCGCAATCACTTTTGTCATGGCATATGCATCTGCAATCGCGGTGGGCTCCGGCGTTGTCACTATGATGGTCTCGTCAGCCGACACCACAAAGTCCATCACGTTGCTCGAGAGACCGGCACCGGTATCGATCAACAGCATGTCCGACAGCGCGTCCAGGGAGACCAGTTCTGTGAGTAGGGCATGCCTGCGGTCAGGCTCCATCTGCGCCATGTTCCTCAGCCCACACGCGCCGGGAATTATGCGGATGCCCTCAGGCCCGTCTATCATGACGTCTTTCAATGACTTCTGTCCGGACACTACGTGGCCGAGGTTGAAGCGCGGGTACAGACCGAGCAACACATCGATGTTCGCGAGGCCGAGATCTGCATCGACGATCATGACTCTCATACCTGCCTGCGACAGAGCTATGGCCAGGTTCACGGCTATGTTGGTCTTTCCTACACCGCCCTTGCCGCTAGTGATCGCAACAACCCGGGTGCCCTTCAACTTGCCTGTATCTGAACAGACGCGCGCGGCATCTGCGTTGTCATGGTTCTCATGGCCCTCCGAACCCGCAGCCAATGCGAGTGTAGAGCGCCCTGCAAGTTCGGCGAGCCGCCTTAGCCTGTGCGCCTGATCTGTCATTCAGCTGCACCCCCGTGCAACACAACAGCCTTCCGTCAACGATCTTCCGAGTTCGCACCGTTTTCGCGAGCGCCGCTGCCCGGCGCAATCCCCCAGTCGCCCATGATCATGTGTGCCAGTTTTGCGGCGGACGCAGTTTCGAAGTCCTCGGGCACGTCCTGTCCGGTCCCGAGGTACGACAGCGGACGCTGCGCTCTCACCAGGGTGTTTAGGATCATTCCATAGGTTGAACTCTCGTCCAGTTTCGTGAACAGAAGGCGGTCAAAACCGACCTGCTCAAACCGGTCAACAACATCGAGCGCATCGGAGTTCTTGGTCGTGGCGCTGATGACCAGGTGAACCTCATCGGGACGGGCCGCTCGAATGATCCCCCTGAGTTCCAGCATCCTTGCAGGATTTCTAGGATTTCGCCCTGCCGTGTCCATAAGTATGACGTCAGCATCACTGTGGCTCTCGATTGCCGGTCGTATCTCCTCAGGCGAGTAGACCACTTCCAGAGGGATGCCTATAATGTCGCTATAGGTCCTGAGCTGCTCAATCGCAGCAATCCTGTACGTGTCCGCAGTTATGAGAGCCACCTTCCTCCTGTGGGTAAGGGCATGAGCTGCGGCCAGCTTCGCTATGGTGGTAGTCTTGCCGACTCCGGTAGGGCCGACCATTGCAATGACCTTCGGCCCGTCCGAATCGAAGGTGATCTCCTCAGCAACGGGTATGAGCCTGACGAGCCTGTCCACGAGCATCGCATGCACCTTCTCGAGATCCATGCAGTCCTCCGAGCCGAGATCCGTGGCTACTTCCTCAACCAGAATTCTGGCTGTCTCTTCCTCTATGTCGTTGTCGACCAGCCGCCGGAACGCAGCCAGAAGCGCGCCGCCGAACACGGCTCCGCCCGACTGACTTCTCGTTCCGTCGATGAGGGCAGCGACATCTCTGCGCATCTCCCGGAGCTCTCGATAGATTGCCTCCAGCCTGGGCTCTCTTTCGCTGATCCGACCCTCCGGCACACGGGCTGTCTCGACGGCCGCGACGCTGACGGCCGTGTCAACATCCAAAGCCGCCGTAACCTCAACCTTCGGAGAGCCGAACAGCCCGAAGAATCCCCCGGCACGGATGGTGCGGGCATTGAGAATCACGGCATCCGGTCCGAGCTCGCGTCTCGTCTTCTCCAGGGCTTCCTGCATAGTGGGAGCAACAATTCGCTTAAGCCTCATCGGGCACACTCACCACCCCAACAGACCTCACCTTCACATCCGGCACGATCTCGTTGTATGAGAGCACGACCAGGCCCGGAATGCTCCGCTCAGTCAGACGCCTGAAATGCAGCCTGACAGGTGCGGTTGTCAAGACCACTGGCTGCGCTCCATACATCGAGGACTTCTCGATCTGCTGCGACAGGCTGTCGAAGATCTTCTGAGCCAGATCGGGATCTATGGCAAGATAGGATCCTTGATCCGAATCCTCCACCGAGTTCGCAATCGCTTGCTCGAGATTGGGGTTGACCGTGATGACGTTAATCATTCCCTCGTCATTCTGATACTGACGGCAGATCGTCCTAGCCAGCGCCTGTCTGCAATATTCTGACAGGATATCGACGTTCCGCGTCGACTTGCCGTAGTCGCCCAGCGCCTCGAGTATGGTTATCATGTCGCGGATGGGCACCCGCTCTCTGAGCAAGTTCTGCAGCACCTTCTGCACTTCACCTATAGTGAGCACATCCGGGATGACCTCGTCGACCACTGCCGGAGCGGATTCCTTGAGGGAGTCGATAAGGCTCTTTACGTCCTGCCTGCCCAAGAGCTCTGGTGCAAATCTCTTGATGATCTCGGCGAGGTGCGTCGTGGTGACCGAAGACGGATCCACTACTGTGTACCCAGCGAGCTCAGCCTTGTCTCGATCCGCTTCAGACACCCAGACTGCCGGCAGGCCGAACGCGGGCTCTTTCGTCTCGATTCCCTCTACTTTCTCGGTCACCATTCCCGAATCCATCGCCAGATAGCGATCAGGATAGATTTCTGCCCTCGCGACGGTGTTTCCTCTTATCTTCACAACGTACTCATTGGGTCCGAGCTCCAGATTGTCTCTTATGCGGATGGGAGCAACGAGCAGTCCGAGCTCAGTCGCGATGCGCCGCCTGACCATCGTGATCCTGTCAAGCAGATCACCGCCCTGGCTGCGGTCGACCAGGGGTATGAGCCCATATCCGATCTCCACCTCCAACGGCTCGACAGCCAGTGTGTCGACCAGGTCGCCGGGCTTGACAGACTCTTGAGTGGCAGCTTGCTGACGTCTGGCCGCCTCGACCGCCTGCCTCCTCGCCTCCTCCGCTTTCGTTGCCCTGGATACTGCGTAGGCTGCACCGCCGGCCAGCGCCGCCAGAACGAAGAACGGCAGCGTCGGCAGCCCCGGCACCAGGCCGAACAGGAAGAGGACACCCGAGGCTATGCCCAGGCCTCTGGGCTGAGCCAGGATCTGTCTCGTGAGATCTTCTCCGAGATTCGACTCGGAAGCCGCTCTCGTCACGACGATGCCCGTCGCAGTCGATATGAGAAGGGCAGGTATCTGCGATACCAGTCCATCTCCTACAGTCAGCAGAGCAAACCTCTCTGCGGACTCCTGCAGGCTGAGGCCCAGCATGAGGGCTCCGACCGCTATCCCGCCGAGGAGGTTTATGATCGTAATGATGATTCCCGCAATGGCGTCGCCCTTGACGAACTTGCTTGCACCGTCCATGGCGCCGTAGAAGTCCGCCTCTTTTTCTATCATGCGCCTGCGCCTTCTGGCCTCCTCGTCATTGATCAAGCCGGCATTGAGGTCGGCGTCTATGCTCATCTGTTTGCCGGGCATGGCATCGAGGGTGAACCGTGCGGCCACCTCTGCGACTCTGCCTGCGCCGTTGGTGATCACCACGAACTGGATAACCACAAGGATGAGGAAGATGACCATGCCGACGACGTAGTTGCCCCCGACCACGAATGTGCCGAAACTCTCAATTATCTGTCCGGCATACCCCTGCAGAAGAATGAGTCTGGTGGAAGAGACATTCAGAGCGAGTCGAAACAGTGTCGTGACCAATAGCAGAGAGGGGAACACCGAGAAGTCGAGCGGCTCGACCGTATAGAGTGCGACCAGCAGCACTGTCAAGCTCACAGTGATGTTGAACGCCAGGAGGATGTCCAGCAGGGCTGTCGGAAGCGGTATGACCATCATGATCACGACCAGCACCACGGCACCGGCCAGCACGATGTCGCTGTACTTCAGAAACCTCTGGAGCGGAACAGCTCTCGTAACGTCAGCCATTGTGGTTTCTCCTCATCTCCTCTAAAGTACCCACTCTGTCGGCACACACTCGCCCGGCATCAGATCGCTTTCCGCTCACTTTCTGCGGTTCATCTGATAGACGTAGGCGAGAACCTCTGCTACAGCCTTGTACAGTTCGACCGGTATCTGACGTCCGACGTCGACGGCGCTGTACAGGGTTTGAGCCAGCGGCTTGTTCTCAACGATGTGGACCCCGTGCTCCTTCGCAATCTCTTTGATGCGGAGAGCCATCAGGTCCTTCCCTTTGGCGACGACTGTCGGCGCGTCCATTGTGGCCTGATCGTACTCGAGTGCGACAGCATAGTGCGTCGGGTTTGTGATCACGACATCGGCCTTCGGCACAGCCTGCATCATGCGAGCCATAGACATCTCGCGCTGCTTGGTCCGGATCCGAGAACGTATCAGCGGGTCGCCGTCATATTCCTTTGCCTCTTGCCTGAGCTCCTCTTTGGTCATCCTTATGCTCTTCTCATACTCGAATCGCTGATACGCGTAGTCTGCGACGCCCAGCACGATGAGGACAAGGCCTGCCTTTATGCCGATGTTGAACGTCAGGCGTCCCACATACGTCAGCATGGAGACAACGTCCATATCCGCCATGCGGAACAGGTTCTCGTACTCGCCTGCGACTGACCTGTAACCAACGTAGCCGACTATGGCGACCTTCGCGACCGACTTGATGAGCTCAACCAGGGATCTCGACGACACGAGGCGCGAAAGCCCCGACACAGGGTTGAGTTTGGCGAGACTCGGAGCCAGCGCTTCGGGCGACAGAACCAATCCGACCTGGACAGACGACATCAGGAATCCCATCGCGGCCGCAGCCATGGCAACCGGAGCCATGGCGAGCAGCATGCTCAGACTCACTCTGGTCAAGTACGAACCGATCTCGCCCGCGCTGGATCCGATCGTCGACGACCGGCCGATGGCATCGGCCATCAGACTGCTCAGCCTCTCGTACACATACCCGCCGCCAACTCTCAGAGCCGCAAACGCCGCAATGAGCACCATCGCGGAGGTCAGCTCCACGCTCTTGGCGACATGCCCGCGACGCCTCGCCTGTTCACGACGCCTTGGGGTTGCAGCCTCTGTCCGTTCTTGAGCCGGCATCGTCTCTCCCCTTCACTCCATCAATCAGGCGCCTGCGAAGCGCCCCGGCCGATCAGCCGCCCAGATACCTCACAAGGACCATGATATCCGCAGGCAGCTCACCATAGACTCTCCTGAGGACTGCTATTACGAACGGCACCGAGGCAGCTGCGGCCAAGAGGCCTATCCCGATCTTGAGCGGGAACCCGACCATCAGGACGTTCATCTGCGGGACGGTTCGGGCAACGATTCCGAGCCCGACTGTCGCGAGGAACAGCACGGCTATGATCGGCCCTCCGATCCTGAACGCTGCCTCAAACACTTTCCCCAGCAAACCCCAGACATGGTACGCTGCGTCGGCACTGAAAGCCGCACCTGCGAGCGGGACTGCCTTGTAGCTGTCGACCACCGCGCTGATTACCATGTGATCTCCTCTGATCACGATAAAGAGCAAAGTCGCAAGGATGACATACATCTGGCCCATGACAGTGGTCTGTGCGTTGGAGAGCGGATCCACTATGTTCGCCATGCCGAATCCCATCTGGAAGTCAATCAGGTTTCCTGCGAGTTGGACCGCTGTGACCATCAGCGCAGCGACAAACCCGATGCTCAGGCCGACCAGCAGTTCGCCTGCGATGGACAAAACATAGCTCCAGGTTTCCGGAGGAGCCGTGTAGTCCGAGTAGGCGCTGACCACCGGGAACACGGTCAACGCAAGGAACAGCGACATTCCGGCTTTCACCTGCATCGGTACGTGTGCGGCGCTCAACACGGGCGAGAACCCGAAGATGCCGCTGCACCTCACAAGCACCAACAGGAACTCAGCAAATCCATCATGCGTCAAGCCCCAGAAACTCATCGTGCGAACCGGTCAAGATGACCCAGCACCGCTGAAGCGAACGATACCAGGCTCTGAAGCATCCAAGGTCCGAACAGAGCCAGGGCTACGAATATCGCGAGAATCTTCGGTATGAAGGTGAGGGTCATCTCCTGTATTTGTGTAGCAGCTTGGAATATGCTGACCACGAGGCCTACCAGCAGCCCCAGACCAAGCATAGGAGCAGCCACCTGCACTGCAAGCAGGAGGGCTGCTCTGCCGAGGTCGATCGCCAGACTCTGTGACATGCGCAGTCAAATCCCCCAGTGGATTGCGCCATAACCGCACGGCGCCGCGGCAGTGCGATGGCGCAACGATCCGGCTATTCGACGAGGGAAAGATGCAATTAGCGTGCCATCACGCCATGAAACTTGTGACGAGAGACTTGACCACCAGCTGCCAGCCATCCACGAGGATGAACAGCAGGAGTTTGAAGGGAAGTGATATCATGACCGGCGGGAGCATCATCATCCCCATTGACATGAGAGTGCTTGCGACCACAATGTCAATGACGAGAAATGGAAGGTAGATCACGAAACCCATCTGAAAGGCCTTTTTTAGTTCTCCCAGCACAAACGCTGGAATCAACACGTGGGTAGGCACATCGTCCCTATTCCGAGGTCGCTCCATCGCGCCCAACGAGACGAACAGACCGATGTCCGACTCGCTGGCTTGAGAGAACATGAAGTTCCGGATAGGGCCGACGGCGCGCTCCAGCGCCACATCCTGGCTGATCTCTTCAGACAAGTACGGATGCAGAGCCTCGGTGTAGATCTGATTCCACGTCGGAGCCATCACGAAAAACGTCAAGAACAGAGACAGACCGATAATGACCTGAGTCGGCGGCACCTGCTGAGTGCCCAGCGCGTTCCTGACGATCGACAGCACGATGACGGTCCGGGTGAAGGACGTCACCATGATGAGGATCGCAGGCGCAAGCGAAAGCACAGTCAGCAGGAACAGGATCTGCAGGGCAAGGCCTACCTCGCCAGGCTCCTCTCCCTCGGCCAGATCGAGGGTAATGCGGGGGACCGGAATCGTCTGTGCGACGGCGACAGCCGATACTGCTGTCAGCAGGACAGCGACGGCTACGAACGCGGCCAATGGGCTGATTCTGCGCGCAGCCCTCCGAAAATCAGTCAATGTCGTCACGCCTTTCAGGCCTGGCAGCCAGCAGCCGAAGCCTTTCGAGCTTCGAGGGGCGGCCCTCTGAATCGTCTTCATCTGTGCCGGCAGATACCTCTTGTCTGAGAACTTCGCGAAATTCGCGAGTGCTCTCAGTCACACGCCTGGCTCCATCCCGCAGGATGCGGATCTCTTCCGGCACGTCGTCGTGCTGTCCTGCAGGTCTCTTGAGCCGCAGCTGCCTGAACGCATTCCTGGTCCGATCAGCCGCGCACGCGGCCAACCCGCTCAGCTTGCGGAACGCCTGCCGTGCCATCGGCGGAATGCCCGCCAAGACCCTCGAAAAGCTCGGGACGGCAGGTTGCACCGAATCGGCATCCGAAGGCTGTCGATCTGCCGGCTCTGTCACCTCTGGATCACGGCTCTCCAGTGCGCCGAGAAAACTGAGGCCGTCTCGAGATGAGCCTATCAGCACTTCCTTGCCGTCTACGCGCACGATGTGAACGAGCTTGTCTCCGTACAGCCTGGCGGACTCAACTACGCGGATCCTTCCCCGCCCCCCGGGCCCGCCCGTCCGTTCGAGGCTGCGGCGCAGCAGTTGCATCAGCGCCCAGAAGATGACAAGCACCACGAACGTCACGAGAGCGTACCTGGCTAGGGTCAGCAGCATGGAACCGAGGTCTATGCCGGATTCGTATGGGAGGAATCCGCCGTCACCGCCGGCCATGTCCTGAACCGCATCGTTCACTTGGATACCCCCTGTGCGGAATCGGCCAGCTCAGTGATTCGAAGTCCGAAGTTCTCGTCGATCACGACCACTTCGCCTCTGGCAATGAGCTTACCATTCACAAGAAGATCGACCGGTTCGCCTGCAGCCTTGTCCAGCTCGATTACTGAACCCGGACCCAGCTCCAGTATGTCTCGAATGAGCATGCGGCTGCGCCCCAGCTCCACGACAAGCGGCATCTTGACATCGAGCAGCAGATCGAGATTGCCCAAGACTTCACCCTTGGGGCTCGGTGCAAACTGAGGAAATCTCACAGCCTTGACTTCCTGAACCTGCTTTGTTTCCTCCGCCTGGCTGCTCGCGGGTCTGTCTGAACTCATCGCTGCAGAGTCTGCTCCTTTCTGACTGTTGCGTGCCGCACCGTTCTCGCTCTCACCACTTGCGACCGACTCACTGCCTGTGGAATCGTCGCTTTCCATCGACGTTCCATCCAGGGACCCCCCGCCGGCCGATCCATTGCCGGCGCTTCCCTGCGCCTGCTGAGTCTCGCCGGGCGGCGTCTCGAACTTCGGCAGCATGTCTTCAGTCCACTCGGTCCGCTCTTCCTCGAGCTCCTCTACCAGATCATCGGCCTGTGCGAGGAGAGGTGAGACCTCAGCCTGGTTTGTAAGATCCTCGTTGGACCGCTCCTGCTCCATCTCGTCCGGGCTATTAGCGTCCTCTGCCATCATGGCACCTCCTCAGGGCTGATCAACCTCGTAATCTGGACGGCCAGCGACTTGCCCTCCGCTCCAGGGACACAGCGGAATTTGGGCAGATCGCCGATGCACAGCACCAGCTCATCACCGACCTGCGAGTCCAGTTTCACTATGTCGCCGACCTCCAGATTGAGGACATCTCTCATCGTAACCTCGCAACCTCCGAGTTTCACCTTCACAGGAACGCTGACTTGTCGCAGCATATTCTGCTCGAGCTGGCTGCGGCGAGACAGCCCCTTTCTGGTAGACTCCATAAACCAGCGCTGCGCACTGAGCTTTCCAGTGACAGGCTGTATCACCGAATATGGAATGCACATGTTTATGCTTCCGAACGTATCGCCGATCTTGACTTCAAATGAGAGCAGGACCACGGGATCATGCGGCGGCACTATCTGAGCGAACTGCGGGTTGGTCTCATAGTCCTCGTACTCCGGCCGAATCTCTGCCAGCTGAACCCATGATGCCCCAAGATCCGACAGAAGCCTGTCGACGACCCCGCGCATCAGCGTTCGCTCGATATCGGTGAGTTCCCTTACGCGCATTCGGGCCTTCCCCGGACCTCCAAGCATGCGGTCTATCATGCAGAAGGCGATGCCCATATTGATCTCAAGGATCGCGGAACCCTCCAGCGGCGGCATTCTGAAGATGTAGATCGCAGACGGGTTCTGCAGCGAGCTGACGAACTCATCATAGATAGCCTGATCGATACTCACCAGACTTAGCTTGACCTGGGTCCGCAGCATTACGGACAGCGACGTCGACGCGTATCTCGCATATGTCTCGTGGAGCATCTGCAAGGTGCGCAGCTGCTCCTTCGAGAATCTCTCAGGCTTGCGGAAGTCCCAGTTCTTAAGGGGCTTATTGACCCGCGCAGCCGGCGAACTCGCGTCGGGCGATGCCACCGAGACCTCCACGACCTCGTCCGGCTCGTCCTTGCCATATGTGCTGAGCAGTGCGTTTATCTCCTCTTGAGTGAGAACGTCAGACACTCATCATGCACCTCAGATCGTTTTCTACGGGCAGGGTGGTTTCGCACACACTACTGCATGACGAACTCCTGGTAGTACACTCGCACGACCAGCGGCGAACCGATTATCTCATTCGCCCTGGTGACAATGCGTTGCTTCAGCACTTCCTTTGCTGAAGGCGCCTCCATCTCCTCCAAGGTCATGGCCGACAGAATCGCAATAATGGCATCCCTGATCGAGACGTGGAGCGGCTCTATTGCACCGGCTGCCCTTGCATTGGTCAGCTCAAGCGACAAGACCGTCTTGAGATACCTCTCTCCGCGAGTGCCGGACAGGTTGACAATGAACGGATCCAGTGTCACTACCGGCCCTATCTCGCAGACCACCGGTCTCTCAAAGAGCGCCCTTATCGCCGAAGCGCCGTCTGCGGCTGCGAAGTAATACCCAAGGCCGATGCCGCCTACCACGGCCACTATCACCAGCAGCCTAAGTCTTCTTCCCGAAAGCCATGAGTTGCCCGCCTCTGCGGAAGGACCAACTGGTTCCTGTATTCCTGGCCTCGCCGCTAACCTCTGTGTCATGGTAACACCACCCCACCAATTGAGTCGAGGCTGCCGCTTGCAGCGCTCTGAGCAGGAATCTGTGGATAGAGACCGGTATCGTCCGCCACCAGCAGCACGATGTCCACTCTCCTGTTCAGAGCCCGGTTCTCTTCGGTGTCGTTGGCCGCAACCGGCCTGTATTCGCCGTAGCCTGATGCGGAGAGTCGCTCAGGAGGCCCGACTCCCGCTGACTCGATGAAATACTCAAGGACACGGATAGACCGCTTCGTCGACAAGTCCCAGTTGGAGTCGAACTCACTGTTCGGCTTCACGGGGATGTTGTCCGTGTGTCCCTCTATCACCACTTCGTTCGGCAACGCATTGAGTATCTCCGCCACGTTGTCGAGCAACGCCTCGGACTCGGGCTTTATCTCCGCCTTCGCGAAGTCGAACAGGACAGCATCCCTGAACCGGATCACAACTCCGCGGCGGTAGTCGGTCACCAGCTCGACCCGGTCATCCAGCCCTTTGTCTAAGAGAAGCATCCGAACCTTCTGGACTGTCTCTGTGATCCTCCTGCTCCTGTCCGTTGGGAGATCCTGCTGAATGGGGTTAGAGGGAGCGGGGAGCTGATTCGCGTTGAGCAGCGACGGGCCGCTGTCGAGTATGCCCAGAGCGCCTCTCAGCGACATGGCGACCTCTTTGAACTTGTTTGCGTCAATCGCCGAATATGCGAAGAGCAACACGAAGAAGCAGAGCAGCAGACTCATCATGTCTGCGTAAGTAGTCATCCACCCTTCCGTGTTTGGCGCTCGGTCTTCGCCGCCTCGCTTCCTCATCTCTTTCCCCTCCTTCCCCAATCGCTGCTGTCGCTACAGCGCTGTATCTACCGCGCCCTTACTGTAGAAACGGCAGGGCTGCCGCTTGGTCTGCGTATCTCCTCGACCTCTCTCTGCCGCTGCGGGGGAAGGAACGACTTCAGCTTCTCTTGGATTATCCTCGGGTTCTGCCCTGACAGAATCGACAGGATGCCTTCGAGCATCATCTCACGCACCAGCACTTCCTTTTTGCTGTTGAGTGCGAGCTTCCTCGCCAGCGGTGCGAAGATCAGATAGGCCATGACCGCGCCATAGAGTGTTGTGAGAAGCGCAGTCGCCATGCCGGGGCCGACTTTCGACGGCTCGTTCAATGTCGAGAGCATCTTGACAAGACCGATGAGCGTCCCGATCATTCCGAAGGCAGGAGCCGATGCGGCCGCAGCCTCAAGGATTGAGCGGCCCTTCGCGTGCCTCGACTCGAGGTACATCAGGTCGGTCTCGAGCACGTCTCTCACCATGTTGTGATCAGTACCGTCAACTACGAGCTGTATACCCTTTCTCATGAAATTGTCTTCTATGTTCTCAAGATCGTCCTCCAACGCCAAGAGCCCCTCGCGCCGCGCCTTCTCGGCGAGTCTGACCAGTGTGGTCAGCGTCTCGTCAATCGAGTGCTCCTGCCTGAACAGAGCCTTGCGGAGCACCTGGGGCACCGTCTTGATCTCCTCTATCGTAAAGGACACCAGGACGGCGCATATGGTACCTCCCCCAGTGATGAAGACCGATGGCAAGTCAAAGAACCCGCTGCCAGGCCCCCCTTCCATCACCACCGCCTGCACCATCAGCAACGCTCCACCGACTATGCCGATCACTGTTGCAATGTCCATCAAAACACCCCGCAGTCGTCCTGAGTCGCCTAAGGCAACATAATCCTGCGACGAAACTCCACGACCTTGTCTATGATCTCCTCCTTGCTTTCCTGAACAACGTACTTCGTTCCCATCGTGAGAACGATTACTGTGTCAGGAGTCTCCTCAACGGTCTCGATGAGATCGGAGTTGATCACGAACGTCGTGCCATTGAGTCGAGTCAACTCAATCACTGGCTCTCCTCCTTCCACACACACGGCAGTCAGCTGCTGCCAAGAACGAGACCTCGAGACTCCGCCGAGGGCGTCCGGGCGGCGCCCGCTCTAGCGGCTCCTCACCGGACGCCCGCTGCACCGAAGCACTCAGACACACTAACGCTTGAGCTGAATCAGCTCTTGGAGCATCTCCTCTGCGGTGGTGATCAGCCTCGCGTTGGCCTGGAACCCTCTGAGAGTGATGATCAAGTCTGTGAACTCCCTTGCCAGGTCGACATTCGACATCTCGACCGAGCAACTGATGATCGATCCTCTGCCTCCGTCTTCCGCGGCACCAATGTTTGCCGAGCCCGAGTTCGGAGTCTCAGCGTAGAGGTTGCTTCCCTCTCTGCTCAGTCCCGCAGGGTTTGTGAACTTGGCGAGGACGATCTGACCCAGGACCTCGTTCTGTTGGTTGGAGTAGATCCCTGTAATAGTACCATCGGGATCGATCTTGAATGACTCAAGTGTTCCCGAAGGGAAACCATTGACCATGGCGTCCGCGACATTCGACGCTGCGCCGAACTGGCTCACGTTGGAGAAGTCTATGGTGATCGTTATCAGGTCAGCTCCGTTGGCAGGATCTATGGTGATCTGCTGTGACGCGTAGTCGCGGTCACACTGACCATCGGACAGGAACCTGATCACGCCTTCTCCAGTCGCGCCGGGGCTGGTAGCCTGCCACACCCACTTGTTGTTCTCTACCTTATAGAACTGGATCTGCAGGTTGTGCTGGACACCCTGCGAGTCGTACACCATGGTCTGTGTTGCCCACTGTGAAGGCACGGCCTGAGCCACAGCCAAAGAAGCGCTTGTCGCTTCGGCTACGCTTCCAACTGCGTCCTTCACCTTCTCCGGGGTGGCGGTCGGATCGGCCTGCGCTGTGGTTGCAGCATCGAGAGCGGCAGCCGTTGTGTTCTTGACCGTCGCAGCTGTATCATTCAACAGCTTGACTACGTCCACCGCCGTAGTGCCGGGGACATTCGCTTGCAGCTTGGCGATTGCATCAACCATGTCAAGGGCCACAGTGCTTGTTCCTGCAGCTGCCTGCGCAGCTGCCACAAGGTCGGATGCCGTGGCGTCCGGATTTGCGCTCAGCTCTGCGTTGACCGCCGCAATGACGGCATCGACTGCGCCGTCGACTGCGGCCCTCTCAGTTGTGACTGCGGCGACCACAGCGGCCACGTCCCCACCGCCTGCGACTGCAGCCCTGGCGGCGTCCAGAAGCAGGTTCGCGGCCACAACAGCGGTCTCCTGCGCCTCAACCCCATACAACGATGACGACTCAGCGTTCAGATTGCCTCTGTAACGAATGGCGTCTGTCGCCTGTGCCGTCATGCTCTCACCGATCTGAAGGCGTATCGTCTGGATTGCGGCAGACTTATCGATTTTGCCGTCGGTAGCAAGCCAGCCCATCACTTTCCAACCTGAGCCTGGACTGACGAGGTATCCTTCACCGTCTATGTCGAATGACCCGTCTCTCGAATACTTCCTCGCGACTCCGTCGGTCAGGACGAAGAAGCCTTCTCCGTCTATTGCCAGGTCTGTCAACCTGTCAGTGCTCTCCAAGCTTCCCTGCGTCATCACGACGTCGACGCTCCTGATCACGCTTCCAAGGCCGACCTGTGCGGGGTTGGTGCCTCCCGTGTTCCCGTTGGTCGGGCTGGATCCTGGCTTCAGAGTCTGAGCGAAGGCCTCCTGAAATGTCATCCGCGAAGTCTTGTAGCCGATGGTGTTTATGTTTGAGATGTTGTTACCGATTATGTCCATCTTGAACTGATGGTTCCTGGAGCCTGCGACTCCAGCGAACATGGACCGCATCATGGTTTCATCGACCTCCCTTTGGCTGCTGTCGTGAGCCCGTCCGTCGATCCGGGCTCACAGGGCATCCTCACTGAGGTCCTGCCCGTGCTGACAGCTTCCGAAAACCCTAAGTCCTACACGATCACAGCAGAATCGATGTTGGTGAACACGTTCTGCCTCATACTCTCGCCGTCCACCGCAGTAATGACAGTCTGGTTCCTGACGCTGACCACAAACGCTGCCTTCTCCATCATCACCAAAGACTCTCTCGAACCTTTGGCTTGAGCCCGCAGAACTGCGTCTTGAAGCCGCATCAGGTCCGCCTCTGACAACTGAATGTTCCTGTCTCTCATTCGCTGGGCGGCATGTGCTGAGAACTTCAACGATGTCGCAGTGGTTTCTCTCTTCAGCACCTCAGCGAATGAGGTTTCGGCAGACGGCTTGGCGCCCGGCCTCACATTTGCAGGCCGTCTGGATACCCGTTCGGGCCTTAGCGGTGCCAGCGGCTGTCGTCCTGCATCGAACTTATCGACCACACGAAGTCACCTCTCACCTGTGCCACTCAGGCGCCCGCCAGTGGCGTCTTCATACTCGACACGTTGGTGAGCTTCATCTTAACTCCATCTACGGTCAGTATGACTTCGCCCCCGCTGAACAGCACCTCAGTAACCTCGCCACAGACGATCTGTGACGGATCGTCCATCGCAGACCCTTCGACCGTCTTTCCCAGCAGTGATGCACCGTAAATCATCGTCTGAACAGACGCCAGCTTCTCCAAGCCTGTGGCCACGTTCTGCATCTGCTCCATTGACGCGAACTGTGCAAGCTGCTGCATGAACTCCTTGTTGCTTCCGGCACTGAGCACGTCCTGATTCTTCAGCTCTGTTATCAGCAGTCTGAGAAAATCGTTCTTGTCAAGCTCCTTCTTCGGAGGATTGTGCTTGACCTCGGTGTTCGAGTAGCCGGTCGCTGTCCGGTTCACTCCTGAGCTGTATCCTACCAAGTTCCTCACCTCCCGACGCTTGCTGCATCGTTGAGTCCTACGCCCTGAACTCAAGACGGCCGGGTCGCAGATCAATCTGAACTGTCGTAGCAATTGGTTCGTCGGCCGATCCCGCCGTCTCCGGCAGATCCGCTCGCCAATACGCGAAAACGTCTGGCTGGTAAGACCTGCCCTGCCAGTGCTGTTCGAGATAGCTGTGGCCGCCCGCCTGGAAACCAGCCGAGCTTCCGTCGTTATGCTGTGCCTGTGCGAACTGATGCCGCAGGTCTTCATCGCCCGTGTCAGCTCGTGCGTTCTGAGCCGCCCCGATCCGAACCTCCGACACCTGCAGCCCTTGCGCTCTGAGTGACGCCATGAGCTGGTGTGAAGATGACCGGAGGATGCGCAACGTCTCATGGGTTTCTGCATTGATGTTGGCGACGATCCGTCCGGCGCGATCAGCCTCAACCTGCACCTCCACATTGCCAAGGCGCTCTGGTCTCAGACGGACAGTGATCGTCGGCCGCTCTTCGCTCGCGCTCAGTGCCACTCTGTTCACTATCTGGCCGATCACAGAGCGTGGCTCCGCCCGTTGAGCTGTGGCAGTCTCAGGGCTCCCCGTCTCGATGCGCTGCTCTGACAGCCTTGCGTCTGCATAAATCGGCTCAGAGCCGCGGGTCGAAACCGTCGCCTTCGTCTGCTGCTCCGGCTGTTCCTCATTGAGAGCCGACTTTGTCCGCGCAGCGGCTTCAGTGGCACCGTCGATTCCACCCTGATGTCGGGACTGTGTGCCGGAGGCTCGCGTGACCGCTGCGTGCCGGTCCATCATCAATGCATCTTCGGCCGCTGTGACAGCCGTGCCGCTGGACGCTGCCTCAATGCGTGGCTGATGTTCGCTCGCGGCGCCGGGTTCTCTCTCCGAGGACGTGTTCGGTGCTAGCCCGGAAGAAGTGCTCATTGCCCTCTCCGGTGCTGCGTTCGCTGTTCTTTGAGGCGATGGGCTCATCGCACTCTCTGAGGCTGGGTTCGTGGCTTTCAGCGCTGATGCGTTCGCGGCCTGCGAAAGCGGAGTGCCACCTGTGCCTCGTTCTCGTGCCACCGCCGACTCTCTCATAGCTCCTTGCATTGAACCGCCTGATGTGTCAGGCGGCACATCGCCTGAAGCGGCGGAGACAGTCTGCGGCTCCGCGGCGTTTGACTGCCTTCGAACCGCGGCTTCGTCGATCATCGCGTTGCTCTCCAGCGCTGAGAATACCCGTTGCTGTCGACTGGAGATCTCCGTTGCCCGGGCGATCAGAGCACTATCTAGAAGCTCCACGGACGCAGACCGCTGTCTTGAGCTGGACCCGTGCTCTACCTCGTAGGCGTTGCGCACCTGCCGCGCGGAAGGCGTCAAGGCATTCTGCGCCTTTGCTGCCTGATCCGAAGATTCCGACCTGCTTGTGCTCTCTTGCGCCGCCGGACCATCCGGACCTCCACGCGCGTCGAGACCTGCAAGGTCTCCGCTGCGGTGACCCGGCATGCGCGAGTGCCTTGCTGCAACCGCCTCGTCCACGACATGGGCTGCGGCTGAACGTGCCGGCTCACCTGCCTGAGTCGTCTGTGCCTGCCGCGCATGTTCCCGCGGCACCTCTGTCTGAGGCACTTGCCCGGGCCTGCCCGCCGGATCCGTGCTGCTTGCCGAAACGTGACGGCCTTCTGCCCGAGGTTCAGACTGAGCGGCTGAATGCCCTTCTGCCGCCCTGCCTGCGTGTTTGGTCGCATACACCTGCGCGTGCAATGGATCTAGCTCCACACTACCTGCGCCCACCGACACCGATACCTGCATTGCGCTGTCAAAGACCGACAGCCCCGCAGGGTTCACGCTGCCGACAGGATCCATGCTTTCGACAGTTGCCTGTTGAATCACGCCGTCAGGGCCTGGCAAATGCTCACCGGGTGCGCCGACCGCCATTGGGCTCAAGCCGATCGCGGGAGTCTGCATTGGGTTCGATCCCAGCGCCGAACGGCCGGCCGCGAAGCCTCCGGGTCCAAACGCTCCGCCGGACTGCGCGCCCGTCGACGGCTGCCCGCTCTGCATGGCGGATAGCGGCTTCGGCCACACGGGCTGCCCTGCAGCGATCCCGAGCTCAGTCGGCCGGGCATCACCTGCGACACCTGTGGCAGGCGCCTTCGCCAGGAGGTCTACCGATACTCCAGGGCCGAGCCATGATCCCTCGAAACCCGGGCCCCATCCCGCGTCGAAGTACGCCTGTCTGGCAAGGTGAGCCGGTGCCGTTGCATCGACGCTGTCCAGTGCGGGCGCTTCCGAGCATTCTCCGATCGGCGCTGTGAGATCTGGGTGAATCAGTTCAGCGCAGATCGTTTCAGCCGGGCCCGCACACGCACCCGCGAGGCACGCCAGCAACTCGGTCGCACCAGCCTGGCCTGCCAGGCCTGTGTTCGTCTTTTCTCCACGCCCGCCATCGCGCACGTCGACTGCAGCGGCTTCTCCTTCAGTTCCGACCGATCGAGGTATGCTCAGCCGCAGGTGTGAAGTCTGTGAGAGCTTACCGGCGTTCAGTTGTGCGTCCAAGAGTACCTCCTCGAAACGCGACAAGACCCCGCCTTCTGACGGAGCGGAACCGCAGATAGCTGACGACAGCAGCCCCTGCATCGAGTGCGGGCTGGAGACGACGGCGCCAGTGCTCGGCGCGATGATCAACTGGGCCGTACTGTTATTGCCCAATACTTGTTCACCTCCTTTCCGGGCGAATCCGGAGTCCGGCTACGCCGTCTCCGGATCCTCGCGTAGTTGAGTGGAAACATGTCTGGATGTCGCCAAGTCGTCGAGAAAGGCTTGCTCTCTGCGCAATTCATCTAGGCGGAACCGCTCGAATTGGCTGTCACGAAGGCTCTGAACAACCTTCCGTTCCCGCATTGCCTCGACTACCCGATCGCGCTGGATCTTCATCTCGTCTTCCAGTTCAGAGATCACCTGCTGTTGGTCCTCGATGCGAGAAGAGAGCCATCTGTAGAAGCCGCGGTAGAGCCTGGCGCGTTCCAGGTCGACGTCGCTCGATTCCAGCTCTTCGTAGCGCGCTGCAGCTTCTTGGCGACTCCGCTCCAGCTCCGCCAGCGTCTCCTGTTCTGCGTGCATGATGTTCTCTAGTTCTCCCAGACGGCGCTTGAGTTCGTCTTCCTTCCTTATCCTGAAGTCCAGCAGTGCCTGCAACTGGAATCGAAACCTCGGCACCTGCGGTCACCTCGCCTTCGAACTTCCCAGGCCTATGCCCTCATACAGCAATTGCAAAAACTGAGCCAATCCCTCACCGGTCAAGCGCTGTCACTGAAGATGGTTTCCAGCTCGTCGATCGCTTGTTCGAGCGAGGATCGCTCCTGTACGCTCTGTCGAAGAAAACGGTTCACCGCGTCAATCTTCCCGATGGCGTAGTCAATCCTGGGATTGCTCCCATGGTTGTACGCGCCGATGTTGATCAGGTCTTCTGCCTCAGCGTACGTGGCAAGGACATCGCGCAGCTTCCCTGCAGCTTCCCTGTGTGAGTCGTCTGTGATCTCCACCATGACACGGCTTAGGCTGGCGTTCACGTCTATAGCGGGATAGTGGTTCTTTGATGCCAGCTTGCGGGACAGTATGATATGCCCGTCCAGAATGCTTCTAGTGCTGTCGGCCACCGGCTCGTTCATGTCGTCGCCGTCCACGAGCACAGTGTATAGACCGGTGATGCTTCCGTTGGCGGACGTCCCCGACCTCTCGAGGAGCTTCGGCAGGGTCGCGAACACCGAAGGAGTGTATCCTCGAGTGGCGGGAGGCTCCCCTATGGCCAGCCCCACCTCTCTCTGCGCCATCGCGAACCTGGTCACGGAGTCCATCATCAGCATGACGTCTTTCCCCTGATCCCTGAAGTACTCGGCGATCGCGGTCGCGACAAAGGCGCCCTTGAGCCGGACCAGGGCGGGCTGATCAGAGGTGGCGACGACAACAACAGAGCGCGACAGCCCTTCTTCTCCAAGGTCGCGCTCCAGGAACTCACGAACCTCCCTGCCGCGCTCTCCGATCAGCGCGACGACATTGACATCAGCCTCAGTGTTTCTTGCTATGATGCCCATGAGTGTGCTCTTGCCGACTCCGCTGCCCGAGAATATACCTATCCTCTGTCCCCGGCCAACGGTGAGAAGGCCGTCAATGGCTCGCACGCCCATTCCTAGCGGCTGCGATATCCTGCGCCTCGACAGAGGGCTGGGCGGTGAATTTGTCACGGGGTAGTACGTCTCAGCGTGGGGCGGCTCCCTGCCGTCGAGCGGCCGCCCGAGGCCATCGAGAACTCGGCCGAGCAGGCCGGGTCCCACAGGCACCCTGAGCGAGTGCCCGGACGCAACCACCTCACTGCCGGGTTCGATTCCCTCCATGTCGCCCAGCGGCATCAGTAGGACACGGTCGCCGCGGAACCCTACGACCTCAGCGCTTACGGGCTCCGAGAGATATCGCGAGTGGATGTGGCAGAGCTCCCCGATCTGAGCTGCAGGCCCTGCTGATTCGATGGTGAGCCCGATCACTTGTTTGATTCGTCCATTCGCCGTGATAGGATCAGTGGCCCTGATGGCTGCCCGCAGTCTCTCGACATCCAGTCGGCAGTCTGCGACCCCAGATGCCCGGCTAGTCATGGTCGACCTCCTCAACGCTCTGCACCATAGCCTCTCGTATGCGATCGAGCCGATGATCGATCCGAGCATCGAAAAACCCGTTGTCCATCTCTATCAGGCAGCCGCCGCGCTCGACGCTTGGGTCGTCTATGACCTCAATCGACTGGACTCCAGGAAATCTGGCTGCGAGCTCGCGCTTGGCCTCGGTCACCACGGCGAGATCCGCTATATTGGTCTTGATCTTCAAAGTCGATGGTGAGCTGGCCTTGCGCAGACAGCTGTCGATCACTCTCAATACCCTGTGGTCATCTCTGTCGACTTCAGTAGATATCACTGCGCGAGCGACCTCTATGACAAGATCGATGATGTCAGAGCGATACTGCTCCACCAACGCTGGCCGGAAGTGCGAGATCTCCTGGCAGAGCGTGGAGAGGCACTCCAGGCGGTGCTCCCACTCCGCCCGGCACTCGGCCCCAGCCTCTTCCCTTCCTGCAGCATATCCCTCTTCGTATCCGCTGACGCGTCCGCTCGAGTAGCCTTCCTCCCTCGCGGCCTCCCGGATACGCTCGGCGTCTTCCTCCGCCTCCCTTACGATTGCCTCTGCCCTTTCCTTCGCCCTTGCCTCGATCTCGGACGCAAGGTCGCGCCACTCCTCGAGTGTGAGTCCGGGCGGCGTCCGCAGCGAATCGGACTCAAGATCCTGTCTAAATCCGCTTCGCAGTACCCTGACCCCCATGGTCACGACATCTGTGTCACGGTACTGACTGGACTTCAGGATCCCCGGCCTAGACAACGATCTCATCTCCCTGTCCTCGCGACACGACGATTTCTCCGGCTTCCTCAAGCCGCCTTATCGTGGCGACGATCCTCTGCTGTGCCTCTTCGACGTTGCGCAGCCTCACAGGCCCCATGAACTCCATATCTTCCTTCAGCATTGTGGAGGCGCGCTCCGACATGTTGCGGAATATCTTCTCCTTCACCTCGTCGCTCGCGGCCTTCATCGCAAGTGCGAGCTCTTTCTGGTCGATGTCTCTCAGGATCAGCTGAATCGCCCGGTCGTCCAGCAGAATGATGTCTTCGAACACGAAGAGCATCTTTGAGACCTCTTCCGCGATGCCGGGGCTCTCTTCCTCGAGGCGCTCCAGAATTGCCTTTTCGGTCGCCCGATCCACGTTGTTGAGTATGTCGACCAGGCTCTTGAGGCCGCCCGCCGCGGTCATTTCCTGGTCGCCTGCGGAACTCATTCGGCGCTCAAGCTCCCGCTCCACATCACGAATCACGCCCGGATTTGCTCCCTCCATCAGAGCCATCCGCATTGCGACCTCAGTCTGCAGCTCTTGGGGCAGAGCCGACAGCAGCATGGCCGCCCTGTCAGGATCGAGATGGGCTAGGACCAGGGCTATGGTCTGAGGATGCTCTCCCTCGAGAAAACTGAGAAGCTGGTCAGTTGTCGCGTGCCTGGCGAACTCAAAAGGAGTCGCTTTGAGCGACACTGTAAGCTTCGAGATTATGTCCATCGCCTTCTGCGCGCCCAACGCTTTCTCAAGCACGTTCTTTGCGTAGTCTATACCCCCAAACGCCACGTACTCCTTAGCCAGCGCACTGTGGTAAAACTCCTGAAGCACGGCATCCCGCGTCGACGACGGGATCCTGCCCATAGTGGCGATCTCCATCGTGATTGCCTCGATTTGGTCCTCGTCGAGGTACCTGAACACGTTGGCCGATAGCTCGGAACCGAGCGCGAGCATCAGTATTGCAGCCTTTTCCTTGCCTCTCAGTCCGCCTCTGCTCTGCCTCACAGCCACGGCTATCACCTCACTCCTCGACCAGCCAGCCGCGAACCAGTTTTGCGACTTCCTCAGGATTCTCCCTGGCCATTCTCTCGAGCTGCTGCCTGATCTGCTCCTTCCTCAGTTCCTCAGGAGATCTCTCCTCGGGAACCAGCTCAGGGGCCTCCTCAGCTTCAGGCTGCTCGCTAACTGCCGCAGCCTGAAGCTGCGCAGTGACCTGTTCGGGCGAGTAGACCTGTATTCTGCGCCGCATCATCCTGAGTACGACAAGCCCGAAGATGACGGCGACCAAGCCGAGAAAGATGGGAGCGGCCAGTCTGATGTACTGCCTCAAGGCCTCTCTCTCCGCTTCCTTCTCTGCCTCAAGCGCCATTGCATTCAGCTCTTCGTCCGAGAACCTGGGCTTGAACGCCATCGTGTGTACGACTATCTCATCGCCTCGCGCCTCATCGATCCCGGCAGCGGCCGCGATTATCGCTCTGACGTTGTCGATATCGTCTTCAGTCAAGCCCGCCGGATGTATCAGTGCTGAAACGGTGAGCCTCTCGATCCGGCCGTACCCTTTCTTGACGTGGGTGATCGTGCGCGAGTAATCGTAATTGCGTATCGCTTCGTTCCTAACCACACTGCTCTGCGATGTACCTTCGACGCCCTGGTACACCGGCACATCGGTGTCGACGTTGGAGGCGGTCCCTGGAACGCCCTGAGCCTGGGCGCCCGGCTGTGAGATCTCCTCAGCGAAGACCTGCTCACTGATGAGCACTCCGAGTCCGCCCGCGAGCGGCTCAAGAATCTCGCTGTCGCTCTCCTCCTGGTCGAAGTTCATTAGGGCATTCACTCTGATAGCTACGTTGCCGGGCCCTACGACCTTCTCGAGCATGCTTTCGATGCTCCGCTGCAGTGTGGTTTCGTAATACTCCTTGATCTCCAGCTGGCTCACACTCAGCCTGCCCTTTACCGACGCCTCACTGTCGTCCTCGACCCACAGCACGTTGCCTCCGGTGTCTACAACAGTCACGTGGGCAGGCGTCAGACCCTCAACGGCTGCCGAAGCGAGGTGAACAATTCCGCGTATCTGCGACTGACTCAAACTCTTGCCCGGGCGCAACTTCAGCGATATCGACGCAGTGACCGGCTGCTCCTTGTCCGAGTAAAGCTGAGGCTCAGGCATCGCGAGCATTACCTTGGCATATTCGACCTGCTCAAACGCGGCAAAAGTCCTCGCAAGCTCGCCCTCGAGGGCTCTCCTGTAGTTGACCTTCTGCGTAAACTCAGTGACTCCAAACCCCTGAGTGTCGAAGAGTTCAAACCCGGAGCCTCCTCCCTGCGGGAGGCCCTGACTTGCGAGCTCCAGCCTAACCTCATGCTTGTTGGCAACTGGCACCAGGATCGTCTTTCCATCGTCGTCGAGCTTGTACGGGACGCCGGCTGACTTCAGATGCTCCACGACCTCGTATGCATCCGCTGAGGTCAGTCCAGTGTACAGGGGCACGAAGTCCTGCCGGCCGGTTGACGCGGCCAAATACAACAGACCTGCAAGGACTGTGATTGATACCACTGCCACTCCGATTTTCTTGCCGGTGTCGAGTGATTGCCAGACTGTCAGACCCTGGTTGCGCACACGCTCGAGTTTCTCGTTCATACCCTCACCCTATGCCATGCAGATTGGAGCCCGGATTGGACGCGCAAACGACTGGCGGCCGGCGGATCGGCGCGCAAGAGCCGATCACACCTGCATTCTCATGATCTCCTGGTAGGCTTCGATGATCTTATTGCGAATCTGCATGGTGAGTTGCAAACCGATGTTGACTTCCTCAACGGCCATCAGCACTTCGTGAATGTCCTTCGCCTCTCCCGTAGCCAGTTTCTGAGCCATCCGGTCCGCATTGATCTGGAGGTTGTTCACAGTATCAAGGGCTTGAGCCAGCATATCTTTGAAAGATGGAGTGGGATCCTTCTGAGCGAGCGTTCTTAGCCGAAATCCGTCCTTCTCAGTCGCGTTGATGCCCTCGCTCTGATTCGGACCCGCCGAGGCACGCTTTGCAGTCACTGGAATCGTCCCTCTCAGTGAAACCAGATCGATACCACTCACTTGTCCATTCCCTCCGCTATGTCACGTGATCTGCTCGAATTATGCCTGCCTGATAGCTACCTGCCGATATCCAACGCTTTTAGGAACATCGATTTGGTCGCTTCGAAAACCGCTATGTTTGACTCGTAGGCCCTAGACGCCGAGATCATGTCGACCATCTCCCGGACTATGTCGACGTTGGGCATCTCAACATAGCCGTTCTCGTCGGCGTCGGGATGACCCGGATCATACACGAGCGGGCCCGGCCTGGAGTCTTCCACTATGCCTACGACCTTGACGCCTGCGAGCGACTCCGTGCCCTCTATCCTGTCTCTGCTCGCAGCGCCTCTAGACGACCGAGAGCGATCGGCGACACTGCCTGCTCGGGCTTGGTCGAGGGCTTCCGAGAAGACGACGAGCTTGCGCTTGTACGGTCCCTGCCCAGCCCCTCTCGTCGAATCCGCGTTTGCCACGTTGTCTGCTATTACGTCCATCCGCAGCCGCTGTGCGGTCATTCCGGAGGCCGATACCTTGAGAGAGTTGAACAGACCCACCGGTTACCGCCTCCCTTCACTGATCGTGTACTTCAGCAGGTTGTACTTCTCACTCACGAGGCGCGTCAAAGCCGAGTAGGTCAGCTGGTTCTCGGCCAGGGCTGCCATCTCGGCTTCGGGGTCGACGTTGTTCCCGTCAGCGCGGGACACAGTGCCAGTCTTGCGAACGAGTACCGGCTGCGCTGCAGCGGCAGAGGAGGGTTTAGCCAGATGCTTCGGATGGGTGACCCGCATCGGCAACGAGTCTGCCCTCGCGAGCGCCGTCTTGAGCTGGTCTTCGAAACTGACATCAATGGCCTTGTATCCGGGGGTGTCAACGTTGGCAAGATTCTGAGCGATGGCTTCCTGTCTGAGCGAAGCCGCCTCCAGGGCTTTTGCGAGCACCTGCAGAGTTGTTCTGTGCGTACATCGCATCGATGTCACCTCGCGCATTCAGCCGTTGAGCCGCGACAAGGGATCGATGCAAGAGTCGTGCCATCGAGGGAGTGATTTGGGCGACCGGGCATCGGGCGCGCAGACAAGCGGCCCGCTTCGATCTACCGGGGAGAACTCACAGGGAGTCTCACGCGAAAAGCGCTGCCCTCACCGGGCCGGCTGTCGACATGGATCTGTCCTCCGTGACCCTCGACGATGCTGAGAGAGATGGCGAGTCCAAGACCCGTTCCGTCGGGCTTGGTCGTGAAGAAGGGGTTGAATATGCGGTTTAGGTCCTCCTCCCTTATTCCCAGACCCTGGTCTGCGACACACACCTCGACGTAGCCCTCAGCGTCAGTCGAGCCGCTCACAGCGAATTGGCGCAGGACGGCAGGGTCGGCCTCTTCTCGTCCGACAAATCTGGTGCTGACCTCTATTTTCGATCCTGGACTGCTAGCCTCCAGGGCATTGAGAAACAGATTGAGAAAGACCTGCTTGAGCTGGTGTTCGTCGCCGACTATGTTCGGAGTGTCGGACAGCGACAGGGCTACTTCGACGCGCTCCTTGTGCGCTCTCGGAGATACAAGGAGCATCGCGTCCGACACCAATGAGGTTAGGTCCACGCGGGTCTGTTTGAACTCCGATTGCCTGGCGAATACGAGGAGGTTTCTGACTATGGCAGAGCACCTGGACGCCTCTTCCTCGATTATCCTAAGGCGCCGCACGTATTTGGCCGGATCCGGTACCTCCGCCTCTATTTTGGTCGCCAGGTACTCGGCACACGCGGATATTATGCCAATGGGGTTGTTGATTTCGTGGGCCATTCCAGCAGCAAACTCGCCTACAGTGCGTATCCTCTCGGCCCTGCGCAGCTGCTCACCCATCTTCACCTTGTCGGTCACGTCTTCGACACTGAGGATTACTCCGCTGACATCGCCTGCGTCGGACCGAAGTGTAGATATCCTGATGTACCCGATGAACTCGGAACCGCCGACTGTCTTCAATGTCACGTTCCGAACCTCACGCAGGTTGCCATCGTCCAGCGCCCCTGTGATCTGCTTGTGCAGTCCGCCATCAGTGAGTTCCTCGACGAGACCGAAGAAGTGCTTGCCCAGAGCGTGCTCACGCTGGATCCCGCTGATCCGTTCCATGCTCGAGTTCCAGGTGGACACCCTCAGGGACGCATCGATCACCACCACTCCTGAGGCGACGGACTCCACGATGTCTTCGTTGTAATCCTTCAGGGCCGAGAGATCTCTGTTCACCGCCGTGAGTGCAGCATACAGGCGTGCGTTGTCGAGCGCGATGGCGGCGAACGTGGCTAGAGTCGACAGAGCCTGCGTGTCCTCAGGAGTGCCTGTGTTCACGCGGTCGGTGACCAGATGAAGGGAACCGATCTGCACTCCTCTTATCTCCATAGGGACCGACACCTCGAATGACTGCCCGTGATTCGCGTCGCTGGCCGATCTGCCCGACTCGTAAACCTTCAGCGGCGGGTGCCCTCCGACCCGCGGATCGGAGATCTCCATCATCGCCCACCCATAGCCGACAATGTCAGAAACCGAGTCCACGGTCTGCTGAACCACTGTGTCCGGGTTGTAGGTGCTTACAAGGCGCTTGCCAACATCGAGGAGCCGCACGAGCTTCAAGACCCGCTGGTTGAGGCGTGTATTGGTTTCGATGAGATCGTTTTGGAAGAGGGTGTCGTGATCGATGAGGTCGTCGGTGAACCGCTGCACTTGGTTCAGTTTTGTCCTTAGCGTGTGCACGGATTCTTCGCTCCGCTCGCGGGCACGAGCCATGACACATGCGACCACTGTCATTACAGTAACTCCGGCCGACAGCACGGCGATCACTGCAGGCTCCCTCAGTTCCACGGGTGCGAGGAACAGCGCAAGAATCAAGGCTACAATCGTGAGTGCTGCGAGGGAAAGCACTCCGACCATCGGGCCGGCCGACTCGACCCTCGCAAAGACCTTGCAAAACATCTATCAGCCTCCAAGTGTAGAAATGCCAGAGCGAGCACAGCGGACAGTCTAGCCCCTACCGCTCGAGTCCGTGTTTTCTCATCTTCTCTAGAAGCAACTCCCGGCTGATCTCAAGAAGCTCCGCAGCCTGATCGCAGTCCCCATCCGCCTGGTCGAGTGCGCGGGCTATGAGACGCTCCTCCAACTCCTCAAGAGAGCACACTTCTTGATCCCATTCGGCGGCTGCCTCTCTCTCCGCTAAGTCCAGTCCGGCGCCGGCTCTGCTCCTTCTGGAAGAGAGCGTCCCGTCATTGACCGATTGGCAATTGAGGTACAGGTCCTTTGGCTGTATCTCCTGACCTTTGGAGAGTATCACCGCTCTCTCGATACAATTCTCAAGCTCACGGATATTGCCCGGCCAATCGTGCTCCTTGAGAATTCGGATCGCCTCGACTGAGAAACCTGTCACTGGCTTCCCCGTCTCCTGTGAGTACTTCCTCAGGAACCGGGTAGCCAGCTCCTCGATATCTTCTTTCCTGTTGCGCAGAGGAGGCAGAGTGATCGGGACGACTGACAGTCTGTAGTACAGATCCTCTCTGAACCGGCCTTCTCTGATCGCAGATACGAGGTCTTGATTCGTGGCCGCAATGATCCGCACGTCTACCTTGATCGTTTGAGTGCCGCCGACTCTCTCGAACTCCCGCTCCTGCACCACTCGGAGCAGCTTCGATTGCATCGCCAGGCTCATCTCGCCGATCTCGTCCAGGAAGATCGATCCGCCGTTCGCAAGCTCGAATCGTCCCGGCCGCCTCGCCACAGCGTTAGTGAAAGCGCCCTTCTCATGCCCAAACAGCTCGCTCTCGAGAAGGGTTTCCGGTATCGCTGCACAGTTGACTTTGATGAACGGCCGGTTTGCCCTCAAGCTGCGCTTGTGGATGTAGCTCGCAAGGAGTTCCTTGCCGGTGCCGCTCTCTCCGTATATCAGCACAGTCGCATTGGTGGGTGCGAGATCTGATATCATCTCGAATATCTGTCTCATCTGTTGGGATCGCCCAACTACACCGTCAAAACCCTCTCCATCAGGCTCGCCGAAACGCTGGGCTTTGTCGGAGACTCCCTGGATCGCGTTGTCGATCAGCATCTTCAGCTTCTCGACTTTGAACGGCTTGGTGATGTAGTCGTATGCTCCGAGCTTCATCGCTTCGATAGCGGTGTCAACAGTCGAATACGCGGTGATCATGAGGATCACCGTAGAAAGGTTCCGCCTTCGGATCTCCCTGATCACATCTATCCCGGTCATGTCGGGCAGCTTGAGATCGACGACGGCGACATCGTAGGAGTGCTTGCCCAACAGGGACACGGCTGCTGCTCCGTCGGCTGCTGTATCCACCGACACCCCTTCATCCGAAAACACATCGGACAGAATCTCCCGCATGTTGGGCTCATCGTCGACGATGAGCATCCTGGTGACCGGCTTGTCCACTATCATGAACAGCATCACTCCTGTAGCGCCACAAAGAGCTGCCCGCGCCTTTAGAGCGTCTCAGAGACGCGCCAAACAGCGCAGCGGGCGCGCTTCCAGTCGCCTGGCTGACATAACAATTCGATGGAAGCCGGGTTACTCCTCTTGCGGGTTCGAGCGCCTGGGAATGGTGCTTATTCTGTCCTCATCAAAATGCGTCAGATGTCGGCCGATGCCAGACGGGTGCAAGCCGGCGCTCCTAAGTTGCAGACGAGTTCTCCAGACTGCGAGGACCGTCGGTTCTAGCAGGCGGAGCGGGACGCAAGCGAAGGACATTTGCCTGACGATTGGTATCAGAGGAACCTCCGTCCTGGTTGGACTCGGCTTGCGGGCTGCTGCGAATGAGGGTCGCCCTCAGTGACTCGATCTCCCGTTCGAGCTTCCTGATCTGGTTCATCAACCCCTCCTTTTCTCTTTCCAGACGGAGAATCTCCGCAGTCGAACCCCTCTTGGCCGCCTGCTGCTGTTCCCTGCACAGACAGTGCAGCAAGGAGTACAGGTCGAGTTCGTCTCTGTACTTCTTCTCTATAGCTGTGATGACATCGACCTGATGCATTGCTTTATCCTCCTGGAGGCCGATCCGATTTCCAAGATCCCTATGCGTTCGCTGCTGGGATCGAGAGGCTGAGGCCGGCTTCGCCCAGCTCATCGTTCACACGGCGAGCAGCCAGCCGCCAGATGTCCCTAAGATCCTTCAACATGCCGATCACTTCGTCGAGAGGCTCGACACTCTTCTTGATATTCGCTTCGATCAACCGGTGCAACATGTAGTCATAGAGGCGGGCAAGGCAATCAGCGATTTCCGGGCTGCTTTCTCGATCGAGCGTAACGGACAGCTCGCTGATTATGTCCTCGACTCGCAGTATGCAGCTATTGGCGACTGTGATGTCTCCGTTCGTGATAGCCTCTCTTGCCCGGACTGCATAGCGCACCGCTCCGTCATACAGCATCAACAGAAGATCTCCCTTTGTTGCGGTCTGAGCCTGGGTCTGCCTGTATGTCTCGTACGGACTGATCATCGCCACTCTAAATTCACCGCTTTCCAGATCGTCGTTCTGTAGGCCCCTACTTCCGCGCATCCACGTAGCGCGGTCTGCTGGCGACTTCGGCGTTGTAGTAGCCAGAAAGGCTGCTTCTGCGCAGGCGGACTTCCCTGACCCGTTCTTCTGCCCGGGATTTGTGTCTCTGGAGTCGCTGGTCAATCTGCTGCTGGAGCGCAACCATGGCATGAGTAGCACGCTTGATGTCAGCAACCGCCTCGTCAATGCCATCTTCCGACTGACCTGTTCCGGCAGCATCCATCTCGCCTAAATCCGGCGGTGAGGCTACGCTCCCGTTTGTCCTGTGCCTTTCATCTAGAGAATCGATCTCCCTCATCAGAGCCTCTCTCGCATCTATCAGGGAATCGATGATGCTGAGGTTGTCAGAGGTCACTTCCTCGATGGTCAGGGCGTCGTTCAGGTCCTCCGTGACAGCCAGCATTTCCAGGAAGAGGCGGCGTCGGGCATTCAGATAGTCGCATGTGGCTCCGGTCCTAGCCATTGTTCATACCCCCGAAAAACATCGCGGTCAACCAGGCGCTCTGGCTGTTCATTCGGGCTATCCACTGCTCCATCGCTGTGAACTGACGCCAGTACCTATCCTCAAGCTTCTGGAGCCTTTGCTCCTCCCTGCTGATCCTTTCGTTGATCGATCGGATCCGCTGGCCTATGGAACTCGAGTCGACGAAGTCGCCGCTGCGCCCTGCAGTTTCGGTTATGCGCTCGACGGCGTTGCCAAGCCCGGCGTATAGCCTGACTGCAATGCCCTTTTCGCTGTCAGTGTCGCTCGAACTCGTAAACAGCCGCATGACTTTCTCGGGGTCTGCCTCGATCGCATCTCTGAGCATCTTTTCGTTGACATGAAGCTTTCCGTTCTCGCGGTAGTCGCGTGTTGTTATTCCAATACTCGCCAGGCTGTTGTATGCCTCATCGAGGCCCGTGACAGTGGAGTAGATCATGGTCCTGATCTTGCTCATCTCGCTCAGGATCAGTCTGTCATGCTTGAGCAGGCCGCTTCTGGCCTTCTCTTCCCACTTGTCAATCTGTCGGTCGGTCAGTTGCTCCATCTGTTCGTCGGTGAGCGGCTTGTAGTCGGGATACCTCGCCTCGTTGAGTTCAGCGTAAATGGTCTCGATTGTCGAGTTGTACAGCGCAACCCAGTCGGTGATCGCCTTGTATATCGCCTCGGTGTCCGTTCTGACCTCGACTCTGGCCGGCTGGAGAGGGTTTTCTGAAACACCCTTGAGGGTGAAGGTCACCCCGTTGATCTGGAAAGTGTTGCTGGAGCGCTCGGTAACCACGCCGTTGATGGAGAACTGCGCGTTCTCGCCGCCGGTCTCGATTGCGCCACTGAATTGCAAGAGGCCGTTGAGGAAGCCATTCGGGTCGTCGAACACTATCTCATCGCCCTCGTTGTGGTTGCCGGTCTCCCTGGTCGTGATGACCACCCTGTCACTGAACGAATCGTAGAACATGGTCACTCCTGCAGCCGTCCTCGCATTGACTTCCGCGAAGACCTGATTGAGAGTGGCTGTGTTCGCAAAGGTGAACTCCTCGCCGTTTATGGTGAAGCTGAAGGTGTCGCCTTCAGACCCCCAGGCGAAATCGGCAGACGGATCAGGATCGGCCGCTGTTCCATCAGCAAAGAGCGCCTGTTGAGACCACAGACTTGCCGACACGTCTATCTTGTTGCCGGAATCCGCAGAAACGCTCGAGCCGGCCTTGGTTGCGGCAGATGCGAGTCTCGTGACGACGATGTCGTAGGTCCCGTCTCCCACAGTGGTAGCAGTCGCAGTGACTACCGACTCATCACTGCTGCTGACAGACTTCCTCAGATAAGTGCTCTGAAACCTCATGGACGACGTCAGATCTCTCAACGCGCGAAGTATGTTGTTGACGCTGCGGTAGTCCTCCTGCTTCCATTCGAGAACCGTCTTCTCTTGCTCGTACTTGTCGAGCTTCATGCGCTCCGCTTTCATCAGTTCCTTGACGATGGAGTCGATGTCCATGCCTGAGGCCAAGCCGCCGATGCGCAAGTTGTTTGAGGACACTGCGGTCACCTCCGTCCTGCTTGGGTCAGCCTGGGAGTCAGCCGTGGCTGGCGTCAGGCCGTCTTGTCTACGAACACGCCGATGGCATCCCACATCCGAGCGATCATATCGAGAATCTCGTGAGGAGGCATCTCCCGTAAGACAACATTGGTCCTTGAGTCAATGATCTTCAGTATCTCAAAGCCTGTTTCTTCATGGACGGCGAACTCCACGGTTGTGTTGAACACCTTCGCGATCTTGTTTGCTACTTCTGCTGCAGCTCTCGCCAGATCAGCATCAACATCGTCTTGCTGATTTGGCCCGCCTGGGAGTGGAACCTCCGCACGGACAGGCGAGGAATTGGAGACACGCGCTCCAGGCGCCCTCTGTTCCAAAAACTCCTGATGGACAGGGCGTGACTCAACCCGCATTCTGTCTACCCCCCGTATGGACCACACTCGTCTGTGCCGTCATCAGTGCTGTGCTCTAGTTCTCGACAGTGGCTGTGCGGTGTAGGCCGAGCTGAGTACAACTACTCATTATCTACATCGGATGAGAACGGACACGAGTTGATAGCCGAATGTTGATACCGAGACTAAGGCACTGCAAGACTCGTACCACCCACGACTGAGTGGTCACGAGTGCGGAGTAGCTGAACGATATCTTGCAGTCGATATGAAAATCTTGCCGTGCCATCGCTCATCGCTTTGGTAATTGGAGGAAAGCGCTGGTTGTTTTCTTAGAACTTCTGGTACAAATCTACAGACTGCTGGAGGAGGTTCAGGTGGTTGCGGTTTTGGGAGAAGTATTGTACACTAGAGGCTGGTACAAATCTACAGACTGCTGGAGGAGGTTCAGGAGATGAGCAAGATGGGCAGAATACTGGCATTGACTCTGGTAGCGCTCATGGCCCTATCGATCGTAGGGCACGCGGCTGACCCGATCGAACTCCGGGTAGCATGGTGGGGCTCGCAGAACAGGCACGATCGGACGCTTGAGGCTATCAAGCTCTTCGAGGAGAAGTATCCGCACATCACCGTGCTCCCTGAGTACAGCGGCTGGGCGGACTACTGGCCTCTGTTGACCACCCAGGCTGCTGGCAGAAACCTGCCTGATGTCATGCAGCAAGACTATGCGTACCTCGGCGAATGGGTCAAGCGAGGTCTACTGATGCCGCTTGACGGCTTCGCTGCATCAGGATTGCTGGATCTGTCGACAATCGCTGACGCTCAGCTCTCAGGCGGCATGATAGACGGCAAGATCTACGCGATCAGCCTAGGCACCAATTCCCTTGCCATGGTCTTTGATCCCGAGCTGTTCGAGAAGGCAGGAGTCGAGATACCCGACACCTGGTACACCTGGGACGAGTGGGTCGCTCTCTGCCATGAGATCCATGACAAGCTGGGCATCTTCGGCGCCGGCGGCAACTTCCAGAATGAGCACATTTTCAAGACCTGGCTGAAAGAGCATGGAGTCTGGCTCTACAACGAGGACCAGACTGCTCTGGGCTATGAGGATGACCAGCTCTATGTCGAGTTCTTCAAGATGCTCCTCGGACTGCAGAAGTCAGGCGCTATGCCCACACTCGAGTGGGATACTGCGCGAGCCGCCCTGGGCCTCGAGGACGCGTTGATCGTCTCCCAGCAGAGCGCGATGGACTTCGCCTGGAGCAACATGATCGTCGCACTCGTATCCGCCGCAGGACGCCCGCTCAAGCTGGGGTTGATGCCGCAACTTGGACCCAACTCAGTGCCAGGCAACTACCTGAAGCCCGCGATGTTCTTCTCAGTCACGTCGCAGGCGAAGCATCCTGAGGAGGCCGCGCTGTTCATCGACTTCATCACCAACTCCATAGAAGCCAACGAGATCCTGATGGCCGAGCGCGGGGTGCCCATCGCACCCGCTGTTCGCGAAGCGCTGCTGCCTATGTTGAGCGAGGCTCAGCAGGAGATGTTCAGGTATATCGATATAGCTGAGAAATACAGCAGTCCGATCGATCCGCCCGATCCGCCCGGCCACAACAACATCATGCAAAACGTGTACGACCAATTGGCCGAGCAGGTGCTCTACGAGTACATCTCTCCAGAACAGGCTGCGAAGGAGTTCAGGCGCCAGGCTGAGGAAATCTTGAGGGGCAACTGATCCTCTCCGCCAGATCAGACATACCACGTCGCCCGTTGCTCCGGAGTCGTGACTGCGTGCACGACTCCGGAGCAATCTGCTCGAGTCTCCAGTGAGCCAGCGGGATGGTGATACGATGAGGGTTCGAGGATCTGCACGTAGGAGGGCGAGCAATACTGCGGGATACCTGTTCATTAGTCCCTGGCTGATCGGCTTCTTCTGCTTCACGCTGATACCCGTCGGCGCCTCCTTCTATCTTGCCTTCACCAAATACGAGATAGTCAGCTCGCCTACATGGGTCTGGTTTGACAACTTCATCAGGATGTTCACGAAGGACTACAGGTACAAAAGCGCTCTGAAAGCGACCTTCTACTACGTGTTCACTGCAGTGCCCTTGAGGCTGGTCACAGCCCTGGCTGTTGCAATGCTCCTCCAGAAAAGCACGAAGCTGATCAGCGTCTCGAGAGCTGTCTATTACCTGCCTTCCATTGTAGGCGGCAGCGTGGCGGTCGCCGTCATGTGGAGACAGATCTTCGGCCGGGCCGGCCTGGTAAACGCGCTGCTCAAGTTCGTGGGGATCACCGGTCCAAACTGGCTCGGCAATCCCAAGACAGCGATATGGACTCTGATCGTGCTGGCTGCGTGGCAGTTCGGTTCGCCGATGCTGATACTGCTCGCAGGTCTCAAGCAGATACCGCAATCTCTGTACGAGGCGGCCGCGATAGACGGCGCCGGAGGCTGGAGACGCTTCCGCACGATCACTCTGCCGATGCTGAGCCCGGTGATCTTCTTCAACCTCGTGATGCAGCTGATAAACGGCTTCATGGTGTTCACGCAAGCATACATCATTACCGGAGGCAGGCCGCTGGACACCACCCTCTTCTACACGCTCTACCTGTATCAGAAGGGGTTCAGGGACTTCGAGATGGGCTATGCCTCAGCCATGGCCTGGTTTCTGCTGGTCATCATAGCATTCTTCACACTGCTGGCGTTCAGGTCTTCATCCTTCTGGGTCTACTACGAATCAAGGGAGCGAGAATAGTGAAGGGGAGAGAACTGAGACAGACCATCCTTCATCATCTGGTCGTGGTTGCGATCGGGCTCGTCATGATCTATCCCCTTGTCTGGCTCCTGGCGAGCTCGTTCAAAGAGAGAACGGAGATCTTCCAGTACACCACGTCGCTCATACCGAAGCATTTCACCTTTGAGAACTACCGCTCCGGGTGGGCCGGGTTCGGCAACGTGTCGTTCGCAGTCTACTTCCGCAACTCATTCATCATTGCGGGTGCAGGGACTGTCGGAACCGTACTGTCGTCTCTGCTCGTGGCGTACGGTTTCTCGCGCATCAAGTTCACGGGTCAGAAGTTCTGGTTCATGTGCATGATGACAACGCTCATGCTGCCTTTCCACGTCCAGATGATCCCTCAGTACATCATGTTCAGAGAACTCAACTGGATCAACTCGTTCAAGCCTCTGATCATCCCCCGCTTCCTCGGCGACCCCTTCTTCATCTTCCTGATGATGCAGTTCATACGCGGGCTGCCGACAGAGCTCGACGAGTCTGCCGAGATAGATGGTGCAAACAGGCTGGGAACACTTTGGTGGATCATACTCCCACTGGTCAAGCCTGCGCTGATCACGTCTGCGATCTTCTCGTTCTACTGGAAATGGGATGACTTCCTCGGGCCGCTGCTGTACCTCAACAAACCCACACTGCACACCGTCTCGCTCGCACTCAGGAACTTCGCAGACCCCGCGGCGGTGACAAACTGGGGTGCGGTGTTTGCAATGTCCACTCTATCCCTGATCCCGGTGATGACTGTGTTCATCGTGTTCCAGAAGTACATAGTCGAAGGGATTAGCACGACGGGCATGAGAGGGTGAACCCGCCGCTCCGTATGCACTGCGCGCAAGAGGCTTGACCTGCCGCAGCGTACAAAAAAGGGGTCCCGGGCTTCCCGGGACCCCAAGCCGTCGTGTGAATCAAGAAAGCCTGAGCGACTACCTGAGCAGCTGCAGAACGGCCTGAGGCTGCTGATTGGCCTGAGCCAGCATCGCCTGAGCGGCCTGGCTGAGGATGTTGTTCTTAGCGAACTCCATCATTTCCTTGGCCATATCTACGTCACGGATGCGGGATTCAGCAGCAGTGAGGTTTTCGGAGGCAGTTCCAAGGTTGTTAATCGTGTGTTCCAGTCTGTTCTGCCACGCTCCCAGCTGTGCTCTTTCGTCAGAGACTGACTTGATGGCAGCATCTATCGTCGTGATGGCTGCGCTTGATGTTGCAGAATCCGTTCCCAGATCGACGCCATCTACGCCTAGCGCTGTGGCTTGCATGTCGTTGATGCTTATTTCTAGCTTTTCGGTCTCATTGGCGCCGATTTGAATTATCTTATTCAGGAATGTGCCATCGAGAAGCTTCTGAGTGTTGAACTGCGTGGTCGCGCCGATGTTGTTGATCTCCTCAATGAGGTTCGTTACTTCCTTTTGGATCTCTGCCCTGTCGTCAGCCGTCATCGTGTCATTGGCTGACTGAACTGCTAGCTCACGCATGCGGTTGAGAATGGCATGCACCTCGTTTAGGGCGCCTTCGGCCGTCTGGATCAAGGAGATGCCATCTTGAGCGTTTCGGCTGGCCTGTTCCAAGCCTCTGATCTGACCTCTCATCTTCTCGGAAATTGCCAGTCCTGCTGCGTCATCGCCTGCACGGTTGATGCGAAGACCTGAAGAAAGCTTCTCAAGCGATTTGGAAGTGTTGACAAGGTTTGCGGTCAACTGACGGTACGTGTTCAGCGCAGCTACATTGTGGTTGATTCTCATTTGCCATTCCTCCCTGAATCATTCTTCGGACCGACATCCGTTTCGGTCCCTTGATCTATTCCGTTCTCCAACCTATCGGGACACCGCCGCCATCCTCAGCCCGGCCGCTGCCTCGGACGGTTCGAGGTGCCACCTGACGCCCTTCAATACATCTCATCGGCACGTGCGAGTAAAACCTTAGACCTTTTCTGTACGAAGTTTTCAAAGCATGCTGGACAGCCGATTTACATCCTCACTGGCGACGCTCGTGGCCGAACGATTTTCCTCCGCCACCTGAGCGTAGAGCTCTCCTCTCAAGATCACTAGGCTTCTCGGCGCCTTCACTCCGATCCTGACAGTGTCGCCGTCGACCGACAATATCTTGACTTCGATGTCGTCACCTATCATCAGAGACTCATCGACCTTACGCGCCAGAACGAGCATAGCACTTCATGCCCCCTTTTCGGCAGGCATGATCCGGTGCCGGACCGAGTACTCCGGTCGGTCTATGAGCAACTGCATGCCTCTTCGAGACTTGAGAGAAATGACCACAGGCGCCTTAAGGTTGACTGTCGCATTGCGAGGGTCGCTGGGCACGACCAGCACGAGGTAGATTCCCATCATTGCCTCGTCGACCTCTCCGAGAGGCTCGAGAAGCTCGTTTTCGACATAGAGAGAATACCCGGGATACACCAGCGGTGCCTGAACGAGCGGAAACGCCAGCGACGCTTCGTCGACCGCCTGAAGCCACGAAATCTTGCCAGTGGGATTTACGAGGACATATCTTTCGACTCCCTCAAAACCAATCATGCCCTTGGGAAACGTAATAATCTGCTCCTCACTGACATCAAGATCGCCGAAACGAGTGTTTCTGACGAGCATGGCTTCTTTCACCTACCAAGACCGTCATCGCAGAGAGACCGACGATCGTCCTGCGGGGAATGATCACTTCATGAAGTCCAGAAGAGTCGGCTGGATCACCCTCGAGCCCACGTTCAGCAGGGCCTCGTAGACCGTCTGCTGGAGGCTGAGCTTCATCACGACCTCCGCCACGTCTACGCTCTCAACATTGGAGAGCAGGCGCTCGGCGTTGAGCGCGGTCTCGCCCAGCCTGGATTGTGTGAGCTCAAAGCGGTTCACCTTTGCGCCGACAATCGACCGTTGTCGCAACACGAGATCGTTTGCGGCATCGAGTTCCGTTATCGAGCCGCCGACCGCCGCGTGATCCCCTGCCAGAAGCCTGTCCCGTAGACGGATCGCGGCGTCAATCACGTCGAAGAACACCTCTGATGCTGGTGTGTTGACCTTCACACTGGTGCCGCTGGACACTTCGAACTCGATGCTCCCTGAGTCACCTTTGTACACGACTCCGATCACCTTACCGTCCGCGTCATAGACCGCTTCCAGGGGTGCGACCAGGTTCCGCGTTCCGGCGAAGATATACTTGCCCCCTACATTTGTGTTGCCCACATCAACCAGATGGTTCACGAGCCCGTCGACCTCATCGGCGAGAGCGTCGAGAGAATCCTGTACGAGAGTCCCGCTCGCTCCTTGCACTGCAAGGTCCTGCAGGCGGTGCAGCACCGCTCCGGCTTCCTCCAACGCTGCATCCGTGTTCTCGAGCCAGGTTATGCCTGCGTCCACGTTCTCGAGATGCTGCTCTATCCGCCTCATCTCCGAGTGCAACCTCATCTGCAGAGACGTCGTTGAAGGGTCGTCTGAGGGCCGGCTCACCTTCTTCCCTGTTCCAAGCTGAGTGTTGTACTTGTCGATCGTCGATAGGTTTTGGCTGAGGTTCTTAAGAAAGCCTCTGACCATCATGCCCTGAGTGACTCTCATGGTCAACACCTCTCTGGTCCGCTGCCATACGGCTGATGCTTGGCTTCTCAACCGCTATCGCTCAAAGCTGCATGCGGTCTATCTGCCAGCCAGTCCCATGCGGTTGGTAATCAGTTCCAGAATCTCGTCAATGACAGTGATGACTCTGGCCGCAGCCGCATACGAATGCTGGTATCTCACGAGATTCGTGACCTCTTCGTCTATCGATACCCCTGAAATGGAGCTGTCCCAGTCTCTCAGGTTGTCCAGAACAGCCCCTTCGGTTTCAGTCATGAAGAGCGCCTGTCCGGATTCGACTCCGAGCTCAGAAATCATGCCGTTGTAGAAGGTGGAAAGCGTCGCTTTGCCCGACAGCATGATCGTGGCGTCAGCCAATTTCGCCATGGCAAGGGCGTTGGAGCCGTCGCCCATCTTGGGACCGTCGGCATCGGGCGCTTGTGAGGACGCTGCGACCTGCCGCGCATCCAAAAGCGGGTTCAGCTTTATGTACCTAGCTACCTCGAAGTCGGGATCGACTAGGTCGAGCGCAATGACAGGTCCGGCGCTCGGTGTTCTCGAGTCTACGAAGAGCATGCCGCCTGGATTCCCGTCCAGGTCATAGCCCGCAGAGTGAAGATCATTCATGCTTTGGGCAAGTGAGCGCGCAAGCTCATTGAGGCCACTCAGGTACTTCGGCACGATGACGTTATTGGTCTCGAGCAGCGCATAGAGCTCTCCGCTCTTGACTGCAATATCCGAGCCGAACCCCTCCCACTTCAGGCCCTTCACCTTTCCCGTCTCCGCATCGATGTCTGCAGCGATGCGTCTCGATTCGTACCTCTGAACGAGGTTCACTCCGTCTATTGATATGTTCACGAGCTCGTCCTCGAGCGGAACAACCTGAACATCGGCGATCATCGACATGCGCTCGATCAACATGTCTCTCTTGTCCAACAAGTCATTGGGGTTGTCACCTAATCGAACAACCGCCGCAATCTGCTTGTTCAACTCAGCCACTTCAACAGCGATGGAGTTGAGTTCCGTAATCTTGACATCGACTAAGTGGGTGGTGCTCTCATAGAGCTGTTTGAGCTGTGTATACACATGAGAGATCGTGTCGGCCAGAACCGACGCCTTCTGGAGCACCACTTCCCGGACGGCAGTGTCTTGTGGATCTCGACTCAGATCGTGCAGCGAGCCAAAGAAGTCATCCAGGACAAACGCTATCCCCGTATCGGAGGGTTCCGCGAAGATCAACTCGATCTGCTCGTATGTACGGGCCTTGGTTTCCCAGTACCCCATTATGCTCTGTTCTCGCTGGAGCAGGTTGCGCACAAACTGGTCTTTGGTCCTATTGATTGATGCCACATCCACCCCGGTACCAATCTGCCCGGGCGTGGTCGGCCGGTTCAGGCCCGGCACCGCGTACGGCCTGCTCGCCACTATCTTTACGCTCTGTCTAGAGTATCCCTCTGTGTGGGCATTCGCGACGTTGTGCGCTGTCACGTCCATTCCCATTCGGGAAGCAAACAGGCCCCTCCAGCCAATATGGAACGTAGAGAAAGTCGATGGCACACGATCGCCTCCAATCGGTTCAAAAAAAGGCCTGCGATGCGATCATCTAGGCCTTCGCATCGAACAGACCTTTATGTTTCTCCGTAAGCGACTGCCCTCCCGAGGATCCGGAGTCATAGGTGGCGTCGTTCTGATCGTCAGGGAAGTACAGGCCCAGGGCGAAGTTGATATACTTCAGCGAGTCCCTAATGAGCCGCTCGTTTACCTTGTTTTTCGCGCTGAGTTCGTCCAAGGTCGACAGGATTGAGTCTCTCAACTCGACGAGCCTCGACGACTCCTCTGCAGGCAATCTCTGAGCCAGAAGACTGATTGTCGCCTCTTCGGGGTTGATATTCAGCTCCTTGCAAACGGACAGCATGACCAGCGAGCGTTCAGTCTCGAGTTCCTCGAGCTTGGAGAGCAACTGTATCTCCCGCTGGACAGTCTGCTCAAGCAAATCCACGCGGTTGGCAACGACCTGGTCCCGCGTTTCTGAGACTGTATCGAGGAGTTCGCGATACAGCTCGAGCTGCGACCCGAGTATGCCGCTGATGCGATCGAGTCCAGAGGCCATTCAAATCCCGCCCATCCCAGGGTCTAGTCTCTGTCGGCCCCTCCTGCGTCTGCCAGCCGCTTCAGCAGCTTCTGTGCAAGTCTTCTTGCATCTACGCTGTACTCCCCTGACTCGATCTTCTGCTTGATGCACGACACCTCGTCCTCGCGCACACCGGGCAGACGGTCAAAGGCATCCCTGGCAAGACTCAACAGGCGGGCCTCTTCAGAGATCTGAGCCCTTTCAGTGGTTTTGCTGAGGTCTTCCTTGTCTCCCGGTTCGCTGACGGCACTGTCCCGCCGGACTTCGCGGCTCTTGGCATAGAGTCTGGCTACGTGGGACAAAGGATCATTACCGTCGATTCTCACAGCTTCACACCTTCTTCAAGAGGTGTATCGGATCATCAGTAGCGCGTACTTAGGACGACAGATGGCCGAGAACCGCGGTTTTCTGCAGTCGATCTCTCCCTATCTCCAGATATCTAGCAGAAATGCCCAAGGTCACCGGGAGTCTACCGACTGCTGATGCAAAATTCGTTCCAATCAGTCGTCGCACACCTCTGCTATTAGCTTAGTCTGATTCTCGGACAGCGCCAGGTCTAGATCATACGTCTTGGCCAGGTTCCGCCCATCCTTGTCAGTGAACACTCTCACTACCGGCCTCATGCCTAGGCCCTTGGACACCCGGATGACGACGCCCTTCTCTCCCGTGTTGAGCTTTACCATAGTCCCGACCGGGTACGGCGCCAGGTACAGAAGGCATCCCTGGACCGTCTGGCGATCGAACTCATACCCGGCCGCGCTCATGAGATACTCAAAGGCCTCCTGGCGTGGCAGAATGGCTCTGTACGGTCCAGGTTCGACCATTGCCGCATAGGCGTCTGCTACGGCCACTATCCTCGCGAGCGGATCGATCTCGTCTCCGCGAAGGCCGCGCGGGTAACCGCTGCCGTCATGTCTCTCATGGTGCTGGTACACCACGGCCCTCACATAGGCGCTCGACTGCTTGTCGCACCTCAGGATCTGCAGGCCAAGCGCAGGATGTTTGCGCATGCTATCCTCTTCGCCCGAATCCAGTGGACCCTTCTTGTGCGTGATCTCCCGCGGAATCAAAGGAATGGCCACATCATGCAGGAGTGCGCCCGCGCCGACCTCCAGTGTCTTCGAGCCGAGGCCGGATCTCTTGGCGACCATCATCGACAGAATCGCCACATTCAGTGAATGAACCGCAAGGTAGTCATCAGGTACGTGGCAGTCGGCAAGAGTCACTATGTCCGACTTCGAGGAAGACAGATCGTCTTCGATGTCCCCCGCGACCTTCCGCACCTTGTCGTATTGGATGTCAATGTCCTCGAGCCGCGTTGCCATCGCAACAGACTCGAATATCTGCTTGAGCAGACCTATCGCGCGAACCTTCGTGTTCTCGCTGATCGACTCGTGGAGATCGATGTCGCGCACCCTGGGGTCGTCGATCGCGACCTCGCGGACGCCCAGTTCACTAAGCCGATCGATATGCACCTGCTGCACAACTGTTGACGCGGGCACGATTATGCTTCCCGAGCCGCTGTACAGGTTCTGGGCGATTGTCATTCCGATCTTGAGATTCTTGAGCCGGATCTTCCTCATGCGGACACCCACCTCACAGTCGTGGTATCGTCACCTGGGCTGAACTCTGCTTGGTCTCGTCACCCATCGGTTTCTGGTAGAAAAACGGCGATACTGTCACATATCCGATCGAACCTGCACCGAACACCATTTCTGTCCCGCCGACAAACAGCAACCCTCCGGGGCGAAGGCTGTCGAAGAACTGTTTGTACAGAGCAGCCTTGGCCTGCTCGGTGAAGTAGATCACCACGTTTCTGCAGAGGATTAGGTCAAGGTCAGTCGGATATGGATCGCGAAGCAGGTCATGTACCTCGAATGTGACCTTTTCCCTAATCCTTCGCTTGATGGTGAAGGTGTTTGTGCTGCTTTCGTGCGTGAAGTAGGTCTGGAGCCGCTGCTGGGTCACGTTTCTGACGTCCGAAGCATCGTATGTCCCCAGCCTTGCCTTCTCCAGGATCGATGCATCGATGTCCGTGGCCAGTATGCTGTGGCAGCCTAACGGCGACAGCTCATCCAGCAGAATCGCCACTGAATACGGCTCCGCGCCGTTTGCACACCCCGCACTCCAGATTCTGAGTTGCGAGCGGCGGCTGAGAAGCTCGGGCAAATGGCGCTCTTCCAGCTCGCCGAACTTGTCTGCATTTCGGAAAAACTCCGACACGTTTATGGTAACCGAGTCCACAAACCTCTGCAGAGCCGATCTGTCTCCTTCGAGCAGCTTGTAGTACTCAATGAAGTTGCTCATGCCGCTTCTGCGGAGCATCGAACCGAGCCGTCGCCGCATCTGCTGGCTCCTGTATTGACCCAGGTCGATTCCTGTCAGTTTCTTGACTTTGATGATGAAGTATTCGTAGTCGCTTACCAATCCCGGTCTTTCCCTCCCAGAAGCAAACAGACCACACACAGACAAGTGCTTCGCCAAAGTGAGAACATGCCGGAACAGTGGGCATTCAAAGACGCAGCCGTGTCGGTCTACTGCTGAGCGATCTCAGTGAAGTGCTCGGACTATGGCGTCCACCATCTCTCCAAGCGGAAGCACCTGATCAGCAGAACCGGCTTGGGCGACACTCTTGGGCATCCCGTACACTACAGACGTCGATTCGTCTTGAGCGAGGACCTTGCCGCCCATTCTCCTGATCAGGCTGGCCCCTCTTGTCCCGTCGCTTCCCATGCCGGTCAGAACGACTCCGAGACACCTGCTGCCGAACACTCGAGCCGCGCTCTCCATCGTGACGTCCACCGCAGGCCGCACGCCATGGACCTGCTGCCCCGAGTCCAGAGTGATCGCTCTATCTCTGTTCACGACCATGTGATAGCCGCCCGGAGCGACGAGAGCTGTGCCGCATTCGATCCTGTCGCCGTCTCTGGCTTCACGCACCTTCACCTTCGAGAGCTGTGACAGACGTTGGGCCAGCGAAGCCGTAAAACCAGGCGGCATGTGCTGAACTATGAGGACGCCAGCGTCAAGGGTTGCGGGGAGGCCCGGAACCAGCCGCTGAAGGGCGCCCGGTCCGCCCGTCGAGCTGCCGATGACGACGACTCTGTTGCAAGCCGGCGGCGCAGGTGTTCTCCTCTCTGACATCTCTGGGACCTGATCCTGTAGAGTCATCCGCCTGAGCCGCTCCTCAGTGCGTTTCAGCATCTCCTCGGCATGCTGAAGGTTTCCCAACAGCGATCCGTGGGGACCCACAAGTTTGGCCAGTGACGCAGTGCGTACCTTCCTTCTTATCTCGTCTCCGACCTTGTGTATGTCAAGAGAGATGGTTCCCGAGGGCTTCGGTATGAAATCGACTGCGCCGAGAGAAAGGGCTTCTATGGTGGTGTCAGCACCCTCCCGAGTCAGGCTGCTGAGCATCACGACTGCAACCGGGTTTGACGGCATGAGCCTGCGAAGGACCTCCAGGCCGTTCATCTTGGGCATCTCGACATCGAGAGTCACGACGTTCGGCTTGAGTTCCTCGATCTTCCGCAGAGCCTCCTCGCCATCTCTAGCCTTGCCGACCACCACCATGTCCGGGTCAGCGTCTATGATATCTGAGATGACTTTGCGCATGAACGCAGAGTCATCCACGACGAGGACCCTAATCATCGAGTGACCTCCTGTGATCAACGTATCTCTACAGATCAATCTCGGACCTGCCGAGAGTCCTTACGCTTACTCTGCCTTCGGCGAGAAACAGATGGAAGGTGCGCCCGCAACTGCCGCCGCAGTCTTCGCCTGCTATCCGCAGCCTGCTAGCCTTCAGGGCCTTCTTGACTGCCTCCACGTTCTTGCTGCCGACGTCGAGCACACTGGAGAGGCCAGGTGATGAGGTGAACATCTTAGCGCCCCCGGCGATCTTCACTACTATAGATGTCTTGTGTGCTCCCAATTCAAGCATCCCGTTCAACAACGCGGGGACGGCTGTGTCCGCGAACTTACCGGGTATATCTGATCCGGGCAGAATGGAGCTGTCCGGAAGCACTACGTGGGCCATGCCGCCTATGTGTGTGCGGGGGTCATACATGCTGATCCCCACGCAAGAGCCAAGCCCATAGCAGACCAGCACAGAGCCTCTGTTGTTGCTGCACTTGATGTCGCCCAAGCCGACTGCAATAATGTCAATCGCCATCAGCAGCCAACCCCACTGATGACAATATCGTCCTCAACGAATCTCCAGTCGGCACGAAGATCAGCATACCCACTACGCTCGTAGTCTCCTCGGTGAACTCCGTCTCGATGACGAAAGCCTCATTGCTCACCATGCTGAGTTCAGCCAGGATTGGGCTGAGGATTGCGCCCACCATGTCCTGAACGACCTCAGGCGGACTCGGTCGAAGCAAGAGGCCTGTGTGGTCTGACAGCCCGATGAGGAAAGACGTGCCAGTGATATTCCCTACCTCGCCCAGGCACGACTTGCCCATTTCGTCAAGCTCGCACGAGCAACCCAGTGGGCGCTCGCACAGGATATCCACCAGCCTGTAAGCGGCTTGCTCCGGAAAGAGCAGAAGTATGTGTCCGGAGGCGTCTCCCGATACGCTCAAGTACACACCAGCTACAGGCTTGTCCGCACCTCCGGCGAGATTCGCTGCAGAGGCAATCGGAATCAGCCCGAATCTGGGGCTTACCAACTGGACGTGTGCGCCGGTCATCTTCGACAGCGATTCGGTCGACCTTTTCATAGCCGCGGCCACCACCGAGCCGAAGAGCCGCTGCTTCTCCTTGTCAAAAAGAGTGTCTCCGATTGCCACCAGCTTCACCTCCAGTCACCCAGACTGGCGTTGCTCTAGACCGCATACTCGTGCGTGCTCACGGACCTTATTAGGCTCGGGATGTCCAGAATGAGTGCGAGCCGGCCATCTCCCAGGATGGTCACACCGGACAGCCCATGGATGTCGCCAAGCACTCCGCTCAGATTCTTGATGACTATCTCCTGCTGACCCATGAGCTTGTCCACAACCAGGCCTACCTGCTCGTTGCCTGACTGAACGACTACTATGAGGAGCAAGCCGTCGTTTGCGGACTCTGTGCGGACTCCGAACACATTGCTCAGACGGATGATAGGCAACACCCGATCTCCGTAGACATACGTCTCCTGACCCCTGACAGTCCTTATGCTGGACTCAGGCTCTCTCAGGTTGATCTGGACCGAGCCGATCGGTATGGCGTATATCCTCCCGCCCACTGACACTAGCTGAGCTCTGATGATCGCGAGAGTCAGCGGCATCTTCACCACGAATCTGGTGCCCAGTCCCTTTCTGGTGTCCACGAATATGGACCCGTTGAGCCGCTCGATATTGGTCCTGACGATGTCCATGCCGACTCCGCGTCCGGATATGCCGTCGACAGTTGCAGCCGTCGAGAGTCCTGAAGCGAATATGAGGTTTATGGCCTCTCTCTCTGTCAATCTCGCTGCAGCGTCTGACGAGATGATTCCTTTTTCGACGGCCTTCGCCTTCACCTTTTCAGGATCGATGCCGCGGCCGTCATCCTCAACCTCTATCACGATGCTGTTCTCCTGGTGATATGCTTTGAGTCTGACCATGCCCTGCCTGGGCTTGCCTGCCTTAAGCCTCTCTTCGGGCGGCTCGATGCCGTGGCCGACTGCGTTTCGGAGAAGGTGAATCAGCGGGTCGCCGATCTCTTCTATTACAGACCTATCGAGTTCAGTGTCCTGGCCCTCGATGACGAAGTTGACATCCTTCCCAAGCTCCTGCGAGAGATCCCTGACCATCCTCGGGAACTTCCTAAACACGTTGTCTATGGGCAGCATACGGATCTTCATGATCTCGTCCTGCAGCTCCGAAGTGGCCCGGCCGACGTTCAGCGCCGTCCTGTCCAGCGCCTCTGTGATGTCGCTGCGATCGTACCTGTTCTCTACATCTTTGGCTATCTGCGCTAGATGAGCTCGGTCGATGACTAGTTCGGCGACCAGGTTCATCAAGGTGTCCAGCCTCGCGACATCCACGCGCACGGTCGTGGAGAACGTCGAACCGCGCTTCTTGGTCTGGGCGGCACCGTTGCGCGACGCTCGATCGGCACTCGAAGCCGCAGGTGCATCCCCACCGGCGTTGCTCTCGACAGGCTTCCCTTCGCCTATGTCATCTCCCGGTTCCGGCGGCGCCTCGACCTCCTCTGCCGTCAGCGTGCGCCCGCCCGAGTCTGAACCTGAGTCCGAGCTTAGGTCCGAGCTTGAGTCTGACTCTGTGGCGACGCTGACCTTGACCAAGTCCGCGATCTGCTGGACCGACTCTTCGAGTTCCTGCCCGCTCTTGTCCGTCCGAACCCATGCCTCGAGGTCGTAGTCCACATTGCCCGCCTCGATTTCGTCGAGACTCGGAACTGACTCGATTATCTCGCCGAGTGTTGCCAGCAGATCGACGATCTGAAACGCGCGAACCGCGGGCATGGGGCAATCGGGATCTATCTTGATCGTCACATGAGCTATGGGTTCTTCGAAATCGGATGTGGCGAATGACCTGCCAGGTGCCTTCTGTGCTGCTGCATCCTGCGCTGCGGCTGCCTGCTCTGCCGCGGCTGTCTCCTGCGCCGCTGCTGCCTGGTTAGCTGCGAATGCGCGCTCCGGCGTTTCTGCGCTGCGGCGGGTTTGTTCATCTCTGCGCGGGCTGACCGGGGAACTCTGCTGCTCTTGACCCTCGTCAAGCGCATCTGTAATCGCGGAGACCAGAGCGCTGACATCGATGTCTGTATCTGACCCTGACCTGAGGTCCTCTTTCATCTCAGTGAGCGCATCGAGCGCCTCGAAGAGAACGTCCATCAGCGCGCCTGAGACACCAAGAGTCCCCTTCCTCAGGCGGTCAAAGGCGTTCTCCATAGCGTGAGTCAGTTCAGCCATCTTGCGATGACCGAGCGTCGCAGACGAACCCTTGAGAGTGTGGGCGGCTCTGAATATCTCCTGGAGAAGCTCGTCAGACACATCTTCCTGCTCAAGCCTGACGAGATCGTCCTCCAGCAGCTGGATCTGCTCATCGGCCTCCTCAAGGAACACCTGGATGTCTTCTGCCGAGATACCTGGACTGAGGTCCATGATCCGATTCCTCCTAGGCCTGCACGTTCTCGGCGAATTCCGCAAGAGCCTCCTGAGACTGTGTAGACAGCACGCGGGCAAGGTCCAGGATGATCACGAGCCTGTCTTCTTCACTGTCCGTGGGCATCTTGGCTATTCCCTTGAGGAAATCCGAGTCGACATCAAGGAGGATTGGAGACGGCGGCTCGATGATGTCCGGGGGTATCTCAGCCACCTCCGATACAGCATCGACAATCATGCCGACCATCGCTTTGTCGAGGGATACCGCCATGATCCGAGTCTGTTTCGTGTGCTCGGACACCGGCAGATCGAGGCGCTTCCTCAGATCGATCACAGGCATCACATTTCCACGGAAGTTCACTATTCCCTCGACGAAGCTCGGCGCGTGAGGAACCTCAGTGATCTCCACCATGCGGAGTACGTTGACCACCGGCGTGACATCAACTGCGTAGTTTTCGCCTGCCAACTCGAAGATGACGTACTCGTTGCTCTGCTTCGCTGCCGCGATCCCAAGCATGGCCCGTACCTCCATAGACCGCTAGCTGATCTGTGCAACCTCAACCGATTGAAACCAATCGGGCTTTAGAGTGAGAATCGAGCTATCAATTGCTGCAGCTCTTGCGCCATCGAAGCGAGGTTCTGAGCGGATTCGGACATCTCTCTCATGGAGTTCTGCATCTCCTGAGCGGCCTCCCATACCTTATCCGCCATCTCCGAACTTTTCTCTGAAACCGCAGTGATCTTGCTGATCGCCTCTACAACCTGCGAGCTGCTCGCAGCCATTTCTTCCGTCGCCGCGGTATTCTCTTCTGTTATGCTTGCGATGTTCTCTATGGAGGCCACCACTCTGGCCGCCGCGCTCTCCATGCGCTTCGCCGCATCGGCGATCCTCTGGAATCCCCGGTTGGTAAGCTCGACTGTGTCCAGAATCTCCTTCAGCGCATCACCTGCTGCGGCAGTGAGATTCGAGCCCTCCTGAACCTCGCGTGTCCCCGCCTCCATGGCGGCCACGACGGTGTCTGTGCCTTCCTGAATATTGCGTATGATCTCTGCGATCTCCTTTGTGGCGTTGCTGGAGCGCTCCGCGAGACGCCTCACCTCGTCAGCCACCACGGCAAAGCCTTTTCCATACTCGCCCGCCCTGGCAGCCTCTATGGCCGCATTCAGCGCCAACAAGTCTGTCTGTGCAGATATGTCGTCGATCACGCTTAGTATTTCGCCGATCTGCGAGGAGTGCGTCCCGAGTTCCTTGACTCTTTCTGCAGCGTTGAGCACCGTTTCTCTGATGCGCGACATCCCCTCTATGGCGCGCTCCACAGCAGCTCCGCCTTTTGACGCCGCCTCGTTGGTAGCGTTGGCTGTCTGCATGAGGCCGTCCATAGCCGCGGTCACTTCGCCGACCGCCCGAGCCATGTCATTCGCCAGGTTGTTCGTCTCATCGACACTCTGGGCCTGATCGTGAGCGCCCGACGCGATCTGGTCTATTGCGCTGCTCAGCTGTTCCATGGATGCTTTTGTCTCGGCTGCATCCCGCGTCTGCTCAAAGGCGCCCTTCGCCATCTCCTCGATCGTCTCTGTTATGTTTTGTGCCCCCTGGAGACTTCCTGTCGAGTTCGCGGACAATTGCTGGCTGGTTGCTGCGACCTGCTCAGCCGATTCGGTCACCCGCCCTATGATGTCCCTGAAGTTGTGCACCATCGTGTTGCAGGCCCTCGCGAGGACTCCGACCTCGTCGCCCGTATCGTAGTTCGGAACGTCCTTTCTGATGTCTCCTTCGGCAAAAACGGCGAAGGACCGCGAGAGTTCTCCGATCGGGATCGCTACACGCAAGACGAAGTAGCGCGCCAGCAGAATAGTCAGCAGCACGACGACGCCGGCGGCTCCTACTGCTATGTATCTTGCCAACTCAAAGAGATCGATCATCGCCTGATACCTGCTGGAGCCTGAGAACCCATAGTCACGAGCGAGTTGGCCGAGCCCTTCCACTAACATGAGCATTGCATAGCTTATCGCTCCGCCTGCAGCAAGTGCGACCACCGTGATCAATGCGAACGACAGTGCGATCTTGTACCTGAGCCGCATGGTTCTGATGCTGAAAATCCCGATGACGCCCTTATTCGCCAATGCAACCACCCACCCTAAGCGTACTCTCGAACAGCGCCGCTCCAGCGCGCAGAAGCCAAGACTTGGCATGTCCCTCTGTTAATTCTACACAGGAGCGCTCGATTCCTAGTTGGAATCCTGTCTCTTTCGGTGTATGTCACGAATGAACATGCGCCCGTCTCGAGCGTTGCCAGCCTGCCTGCGGTTGTCGGCCGAGCCTCGGTCAGTATCGTCCACCTCTGCCTTTGACGAGAGATCCCGGATCGCTCTGGACACCTTGCTCTGCAGCTCCCGCTGGCACCGCTCGCAGAAGTCGCCGTCTACGATGAGCACCTCAGCGCCGCACCGGGCGCACTTGTGAGTCAGGCGTCTCTCCACCGACTTCAGCTTTCCCCTCTGGATCAAGCTGATGACAACGTCCTCATCTACGCCGGTGTGAAAGCAGATCTGGTAGAGGCTGGCCCCCGGCTTCTTGTCCAGGTACTGCCTGATGACATCGAATGCCTTGTCTTCTTGTTCGATGCATATGGGGCAGAGGTTCCAACCCTGATTGATGAAAGGTCTCCGGCATCGTGGGCAGTTCGCCAACTTCATATCGACGTATCCTCCCCGCAAACGCACATACGGGACTCCCTGGGATGTCAGGAGCCCCTAAGTGCTGCGCCGAGTTCGCTAATTCTACCCGATCCTGGACCGGGTCAGCTGCTCGAACAGAACCCTGGCAAGACCAAGCTGACCGGTCTTTGCTGAAGTGACAGAGATCTTCTCGTCAAGCATGTCCTGAAAGATCTCTTCACCAGCACCTCCGTCGGTCAGGCCGGTCTTGGGCACTGATCGTCTCATGGATCTGAGCAGCATGTGCGTGAACAAGGACTCAAACTCCTCGCACGCCTCCATCAGCCGCTTGCGTTCGTTGGCGCTGAGCGTAGCCGGTCTGCCAGTCTGCGCCACGGCCGCTGTCGGCGAAGTGACACCTGCAATGGATCCTCCCATCAAATCACCTCTATCTCTGCCTGCAGCGCACCCAGAGCTCGCAGCGCCTGAAGTATCGCGATCAGATCTCTTGGCGATGCGCCTATTGCGTTCAGCGCCTGGATCAGCTCATCGACAGACGCGCCCTCAACCTTCGCCAGCCTCTGCGTCTGGGGCTCTCCTGGATATACGCCTGCCGTTGCGACGTCGTCGGCCGGATCCTCAGTTGATCTCTGCTGAGGCTCGTACACTCTGACAGTCAGCGCGCCGTGGGCGACTACTGCCTGCGAGATCACGACGTTGCCGCCTAGAACGACGGTTCCGGTCTTTTCATTGATAACAATCTTGCCGGACTCGTCGACACGCAGGACCAGATTTTCCAACTGAGCGATGAACCCTACGATATCGGTTGACCAGGCCTCCGGAATCTGGATCGATATCGTCGAAGCATCTCTCGCCGTCGCTACTCCCTGACCGAACTCCGAGTTGGCAGCGTCAACGGCCCGCGCGGCCAGCGTGAAGTCCGGGGAGTTGAGCGAATAGAGAATGGTGTTGTCCAGGTTCACAAAACTCGACGGCACCTCGGCTTGCACAATGGCTCCGCCCGGAATCGTGGCCACGGTCGCGTGGTTCCGGAAGTCGCCGCGTCCTGTCATCGAGTTGGATCCGCCTATTGAGACGGCCCCCTGGGCGACTGCATAGATGTTGCCATCCGCCCCCTGTAAAGGCGTCATCAGCAGGATGCCTCCCTCAAGTGACTTGGCGTCGAAGAGTGAGGAGAGCGTGACATCTATCTGGTCTCCTTCCTTGACGAAGGGAGGCAGCTTCGCGGTGACGACTACTGCTGCCGTGTTTCGAGACCGGATGTCGTACGGCTCTGCAGTCAGCCCGAAGTGTGACATCATGTTCGCCAGCGAACGGTCTCGAAGCTCCGCACTCCGATCGCCAGTTCCGGCCAGACCCGTGACAATGCCGTAGCCAATGAGTTGGTTCGTGGTCACGCCGACCAGTTTCCCAACATCCTTGAGCCTGACTTCGACCTGAGCGTGTGCGAATCGCGACAGCATCGTCAACAGAACTGCAATCGCGACCAGTGCCCAAGTAAAAGCCCTCGCCTTGAGTCTATCGGTCATGATACTCACCTCAGAATATCCACTGGATTAGTCCCACCAGCCCGTTCCATATCGCGGACAGCAAGTTGTCTGACTTCTTGAACTCGGGATGTCCCGCAAACCGGATTTCGGCGTCAGCGACGAGGGTCGAAGGGATGGTGTTGTCCGGCGATATGTCGCGCTCACGAATGACCCCTGACACTATCAGTTCCTGCACCTCACCGTTGACGATCACTCTTCGCGTGCCCTCGATCCTGAGAAACCCGTTGCCCAGGCGCTCTGTGATGCGAGCAGTCACGGTGGCAGTCAGCGACCCGCTTTGCGCAATGGTCTCTGCTCCCTTGCTGCCGGCTTCCAGTTCCAATCCTGCCGCAGGAATGAACGAAAGCAGCCCCGTGCCGCCTCCTACTCCGCCTTCGAGTCCCTTGTCGGTCGTCTTTGAAGTCCTGCTGCTGGCCCTCGCATCTTCGAAGACCACAATCGTGACTATGTCTCCCACATCTCTGGCTATCACATCGGCAAAAAGCGATCTTGAGAAAGGCCCGTCCTCTGTGAAGAGAGACTGAGCCGTGCAGCTCGCCGACGCTGCCAGAAGGACGGCGGCGACAGCCGCTATGACTACTACCCGTGCAACTGCATGGCTAGCCACTGAGATCCACCTCCACCACCCCTGCCGCGACAACGCGGCCGTAGAACCGCTTGCCCGTGTCGACGTTCTTGACCTCCACGAGGTCACCCAGCCTCCCGTTCGTCCGAGCCTCGCCCACTGCAGTCACCTCAGCAGAGCCTGTCTTGACACAGACGCGAACGAGCTCGCCTCGTTCTATAAGATAGGGCGAAGAGCTTGCACCTCCGTGAGAAGAGGTCTGGGCGGCGGCTGAGACGGTCGATGCACTTGGCGGCGTCTTGGCCTCTGATGTGACCAGGATGCTCGCAGGTATCTCGACAGGCAGGCTGCTTGGGTGAATCTTCTGCTGCCTCAGCCGCAGCTCGATATATCCCGCTGTCAGGTTTCGAGTGTAGCCCGCGCTGGGCGCAGGCCCCAAGTTGACTTGCTCCAGCGCCCTGACGAAATCCTGGTCGCTGCTCTCGATCGCCGCGATGTCTGTGAACCAGATGTCTCTGTTCACCACACTCGCAGTGCTCCTGAACTCGATCACCAGGTCATCCGGGACCGTCAGATAGCCGGGCAGAACTCGGCCCTTGCAGGGAGTCGCGGCCATCGCCAGCGCGATGACGCAGGCCAACACGACACGCTTCATCTCACATCACTCCGAGGGCGGGTCACTATCGCTTCAGGTTGTTTGCCGTGCCCAGCATGTCGTCGGCTGTCTGAATCGCCTTTGAGTTGACCTCGTACGCTCTCTGGGCGATGATCATATTGACCATCTCGTCCACTACTTTGACGTTGGACATCTCAAGGAATCCCTGAGCGATGGTGCCAAATCCATCCATGCCTGGGGTTCCCTCTACGGGTTCGCCTGATCCCACAGTCGCTTTGTAAAGGTTGCGGCCGACTGACATCAGGCCGGCAGGGCTCATGAATTTGACCAGGACGATCTCACCTATCACCTCAGGCTCATCGCTGCCCGCACGCACGACCGACACCGTACCGTCTGTCCCTATGGAGATGTTGATGACGTCGGAGTCGAAGTTGATTTCGGGGTCAACGAGGTAGCCGTCTGAAGTAACGAGCCGGCTCTCACTGTCGATCTTGAACGAGCCGTCTCTTGTGTACGCGTAGGTGCCGTCGGGAAGAATCACTCTGAAGAAGCCTTCACCCTCTATCACGAGGTCGGTGGGGTTGTCTGTCTGGACGAAGTCACCCTGTGAGAAGGTCTTCGTTATTGCAGAGGTTCTGTTGCCCAGACCCACTTGAATGCCGGTCGGAACATTCGAGCCTCTGGCTGAAGTCCCACCGGCCAGCCTGAGCGTCTGATACATCAGATCTTGAAAATCAACCCTGGACTTCTTGAATCCTGTCGTATTCACGTTGGACAGGTTGTTAGCAATCACGTCCATTGCGAGTTGCTTGGACGACATTCCCGTCGCTGCGCTCCACAATGCTCTCATCATTGTACATCCCTCCGATGGCTTTGAAGACTGATCCTGCCGCGGGCTTACTGCCGCGGCCAAGTCTGTGCTATTTAGGCTGCATCAGTCGTTCAGCAGCATCGGCCCCCGCAAAGCGGTCCGGCCGAAAAACGTTACCCTACCCTGCCGACTTGGTTCACCAGCTTCTCGAGCGTCTCGTCCTGAGCTGTCAGCACTTTCTGAGAGGATTCGTACGCTCTGAAGCACGCAATCATGTCCACCATCTCTCTGACGATATCGACGTTCGACTTCTCAATCACCCCCTGCCTCACTGTGACTTGCCACGGCTGGCCCCACAGGTCGATCCGCTGAGTTCCGGTATACTCGAACAGCGAGTCGCCCAGACGCGTAAGAGCGGAACTGTCCTCAAAGTCCACCAGCCACAGCTCGTCCAAGAACTCGCCCTCTACGGCCAGATCGTCACCGGTAGCCGATCCAGGCCGCCGCACGTAAACCTTGCCGTCCTCTGTGACCACTAGAGTGCCTGACCCCGCGCGCACAGGCCCGCGCCGGCCCATCAGATAGCCTCCAGAGTCGGTCATGATGTATCCGCCTGGCCCGATTTTGAACCTCCCGTTACGGGTGTAGCAGAGTCGGCCGTCCTTGAGCACGGTGAAGAACCCTTCTCCGTCCAAAGCCAGATCCAGCGGCTCTCCGGTCTCGGTCATCACTCCAGGCGAGAAATCCACAAAGGCCTCAGAGACGCGAACTCCCCGGCTCAGTGGGCCGACCACGTCGACCCCCGGACCGCGGCTGCTGATGTTGGCCAGGAGGATTTCGTCAAACTGGGTGTTCAGGGACCTGGCTCGCTTGTACCCGTCAGTGGAGACGTTTGCGAGGTTGTTGGCGATTAGCTCCTGCTGGAGCATCCGTGCAGACATCCCGGTTGCAGACGCATAAAGACCCCTCAGCACGTTGCGCATCACCTCCCCGGATCCGTTTGACTCAGACCGAAAACGGTCCGGTCCTACGACGGTCGGTAGATGCAACATCTATGCCAAAGCGTCTTGATAGCCACAAGTTCCTGGATGTAGAGGACCCCTTGGTGCCAAGGGGTCCTGAGTGTCAACGGGTCTTAGGGACCGAGGATTCAGCAGGCAGCGCCAGCCCTACTGTCTCTCTCAACCACCCCAGTCACTCAACAGCTGCTCGGCCTCGCGCCTCTCCTCTATGCTGTCGACTCTCTTTTCCTGCGGCACTTCGATCTCCAGCACGCGCCTGAGAAGGGCTTTCGCCTCCTCGTTCTTGCCGAAGTGCTTCCTCATTCTCGCGAGCTGGACCAAGACACCGAGATCCTCGGGATCCCGTTCATATGCCCGCTCGACATATTCGAGGGCTTTCTGCTTGTTCCCTATGCTCACAGGCCACCCGGGCGCCTCGTTGTACAGCATGCTCAACACTCTCAGCGCGTCCACGTGATTGGGATCCAGTTGGACCGCCTTCTCCAGTCCGTCTCTCATCGGCTTTGCCATGAAGAGGCTCTGAAGGATGCCTCGAGTGCGGGCCACTCTGCCCATCGCGACTGCCAGCAGATAATGCCCGTCCGGCCTATCCGGAGCGATCTGCACCATGCGTTCTGCGTAGGCCTGCGCCGTCTCAAACACAGCCATCTCCTCATCGCGACCTTCGCAGAAGTTGACGCCTTTGAAATCATGCAGTAGAACGAGGTTCTGAAGGCACACATACAGCTGGTCATCGGTCAGCTCTGCGTTCTCGATCAGGGCCATATACGCGGCAATGGCCTTCTCGAGCGTAGCCTCTTCGTCCCTGCCGTGGAACAGCTGCTCAGCTGCGATCAGGTCGTCCTCAACGCTGGCAGACACCTGCCCAGTGAGCGCCATGCAACCTAGAACAGCGAGCACGCTTACAACAAATGCCGTCGTCATTCTGATCTTGCTCATCAACCGATCATCTCCTGTCGCGTGAGTCAATCCTCATTGCCTGAGCCAGTTCCCATCGCGTGAGTCAATCCGCTATTGCCACTTGAGGCTCCCGGTTGTCTGCACCTTTCGCGAGCCCTTGATCGTTGTCCCGATCACATAAGCTCCAATGCCATGTCCCTTGATATGTGACAGCACCGCATCCACTGAGCTCTCGGCGCACACTACTGCGAGTCCGACGCCCAAGTTGTAGGTCCTGAGCATCTCTGGGTCTTCTATGTTGCCTGCCTCTTTGATCGCTGTGAAGACCTTGGGGATCCTGTACGTCGACAGATCGACTGCCGCGTCGACGTTGGGCGGAAGGATTCGGTCGAGGTTTTCCCGAATGCCGCCGCCGGTTATGTGGGCCATTCCCTTTAGCAGTCCGGTGCCGAACAGTCCTCTGACGGCCTTGTAGTAGCACCTGTGAGGTTCCAGGACTAAATCGATGAAGGTCCTCCCGTCAATCGACATGTCTGCCAGGCCAGGATCCCTTGCGAGCAGCTTCCTCACGAGGCTATACCCGTTCGTGTGGAGGCCGCTCGACTCCACTCCCACAACCACATCGCCGGGCGCGATCGTCGAGCCATCGATTATGTCCTTCCTGTCGACTATTCCAACGATGCTCGAGGTCAAAATGTATGTACCTGCCGGAATTACGCCGGGCTGTTCGGAGATCTCGCCCCCGGTGAGACTGCATTCTTGTTCGCGGCAAGCGTCGGCTATGGCCAGGACCATCCTCTTGACTTCGTCCTTTTCGAGTTTGCCGCAGATGATCGCGTCCTGAACCGCCAGAGGCTTGGCGCCCATGACGATGCAGTCATTGATCAGGTGATTGATCATGTCGAAGCATATCGACTCGTACCGGTCGTATTGGAAGGCGAGGAGTTGCTTTGAACCCGGCTCCTCGGTCTTCAGCACAAGCACTGGAGACTCGTATTCCGGGAAGGAAATGTCGTACAAGGATCCAAATGCGCCAAGCGAGTTGAGGATTCGCGGATCAGCCTTGGTCAGCGCCTGTTTTATCTCGGCTTTTGTCTCATTCGCGAGGTCTATGTCCACTCCTGCGCTCTTGTAGCTCGTGACATCTGACACTGCATCTCAGCCCTTTCTCTACTCCGTCTGCATCGTATCTGATTATATCACATGGCGCAGAGAGCAGCACCGCGGTGTCACTCCGAAGCAGACGCAGCGTCGTGGTCGGGCAGTATCGTCTCCCCCTCTCTGACAACCCTGACCCCATACCCGACAATCGTCGCGACGAGGGCCAGAACTCCTGAGAACACGAACATCAACGACAGGCCTGAGCCCGGGCCTGTGCCGACAACCCTGCCAAACAGGGATCCCAAGAGACCTCCGCCTGATACCTGTGGCTCAAAGACCTTGTCAGCAAGCGGTCCCGCAATGACCGCTGCAAGTGGGGCAGTCACGCCGCTGATCATGCTTCTTGCTGCAAAGACTCTGCCCTGAACGGTCGGTGCGACCTTGGACTGCCAGAACGCCTGGCTGAACGAGTTCTGGATGAGCAGGATCATCCAGGTGAGGCCGCCGGCCACCGCCCACACGACAACGTTGTGTCCGAGCCCCATGGCTATCGTCGAGATCGCAACCAAGGCTAGGCCGATGAAAATGCCGCGCATCCTCGATTTGGGTCCGTCCCACACTATCATCACCAGGCCGCCCGCAAGGCCGCCTGCAGCCACCGCGGACTTGACGATGCCCAGCGCCACTTCATCTCCGCCGGTCCTGGCGAGAACCAAAGGAGTCCTCAGAACATTCACAAATCCCAAGTTGATGTTGGAAGCAAAGAAGACCATCAGCAGTCCAAAGAGCGACGGCCGCTCGTAGAGGTACTTCAGCCCGTACAGCGACTCCTTCCATATGCTCTCCTTGCCGGCCTGCCCTTCACTGACCGGCTGGGGCTTGGGGATGTGGACTACGAGCAGTGCGGCAAGGGCGATCGCGAACGTCGCGATGTCGATCACGAACACTCCTCTGATTCCGATGGTTCGCAGCAACACCACGGCGACCGCGGGTGCGAAGATGCCCGATGCGGTCTCCGCCATCGACCTCATTGCACTCGCACGGGCATAGTGCCGCTTTGACAACATCAGCGTGACTGCAGCGGAAAGAGCCGGGAACTGAAAGGCCCCGAAAAACCCGGTAAACGCAGCAAGTGCGTAAAGGTGCCACACCTCGAGTGCATCCAGGCTGTGCAAAACGAGCATGATAGCCGTCGCCAGAGCAGCGGCCATGTCACTCAAGGCCATCGAGAGCTTGCGATCCCACCGATCAACCAGCGCTCCTGCAAGCAGACTCGCTGCAATCGTAGTCGCTATCGTCGCGGTCCCGTATAGTGCAAACGGCGTGGCACGCCCTGTCTTCTCCCACAGCCACACCATTATGGCGAAGCTTGTCATGGCTGAACCCACGAGAGATATGACTTGTCCTATCCACATGACCGTGAACCCGGGCATGCCCGATAGCCTGATTCTCCGTTCTCCGTGCTCCAGGGACAACTGGTTGACCATTAGGGCACCTCCTAAGACCGGCCGCTGCTTCGATCATACCATAAAAGCTCTCTATTGTCATATAATATAAAGACGCTGGATGCACACCCATTGCCCATGCGATCCGCCCGCCGGGCACCCGCCCGCTCTCTCAACCGTTGATCGAACCGGCAAGTATTCCACGAATGAGGTACTTCTGAAGGCCCAAGAAAACGACAAGTGGGACGATTATTGAGATGAAAGCTGCAGAGGCGATCAAGTGCCAACTCTGCCACTGGGATCCGACCAGGCGCGACAGGCGCGTTGTCAGCGATGTGACGCCTTCGGTCCCTCCGAAGTATATCAGCGCTACCAGCAGATCGTTCCAGATCCAGATGAACTGGAATATGACCAGCGATGCCAATGCCGGAACTGACAGCGGCAAGGCTACACGAAGAAACGCAGTGATCAGTGACGCTCCATCGATGTGTGCGGACTCGAACAGGTCCTCCGGCAGCACACTGTAGAGACTGTGAAGCATGAGCACAGCGAACGGGAGCCCATACCCGGAGTAGGCCACCCACAGCCCCACAAGAGATCCCGACAGACCGAGGCGGTTGTAGATCCTGAGCACGGGTGCGAACGTCATCAGAATTGGAACGGCCGTCAGTACGACGATTCCTGCGAAGAACACGGTCTTTTTCCCGGAGGTCAGGCGTGAGAAACCAAAGGCCGCGAATGCGGCTATAACGACTGCCAACAGAGTGCTCGCTGACGCAATTGCGAGACTATTGCGAAACGCCGCGCCAACTCCCAGTGCCGAGGCGTCCCTGCGGTAGTTGTCCAGGGTGTGCCGCGTGATCTTCAGCGGGCTGTTGAGAACCGTCCACCAGCCGGCCGTCGGGACACCGCGCTCAGGCCGGAGCGAGCTCATCAGCAGCCCAAGAGTCGGCACGATCCACACTGCTAGCGCACAGACTATGAGGACCTTTGCAATGGCGCCAACTGCCGGCTCGTGCTTCAGGCTCATCTCAAACGATCCTCTCCCAGAGCGCGCCTGACGTTGACGGACTGCTCAGCCATGGCCGGTCTATTTGAGACTCGAAAGGTATCGCACTGCGGACAGAGCCGCCACCTGGCCCTCGCCCACAGCCTTGGCGATCTGCCAGGGGGCTCCTGTGCAGTCCCCTGCAGCAAACGCGCCTGGAACACTCGTGGACAGGTCTCTTGCGACCTTGATCGCACCGTCTGCCATCTCCAGCCCTGGCATGAGAGACTCCAGGGGCACTGCCGCCCTGAGGATGAACACCCCGCCTGCCCTGACTAGCTGCTCTTCCTCCCCTCTCGGGCTGTAGACCAGTCCTGTGACGCTGTCCTCTCCCTCAATCGCTACAGGCTTTCCGCTCAGTATCGTCAGGCGCCCTCCGCTGATAGCCATCAGCCGCTCTTTCCCATCAGTGTCGATCCGGTATTGCGGCAGGTAATGGACGGATTGAGCTATTTCACAGAGGAACTCGACCTCTTCCTCGGCTTGGTCCGTATACCCAATGACGGCGACGTCCCTTCCTCGGTAGAGCGGGCCGTCGCATGTTGCGCAGTAGCTCACGCCCTTGCCTAGGAGCCCGGACTCGCCTTTGATGTCCGCAACGACGGGAATCCCGACTGCAAGTATGACGCTTCTCGACTGGTAATACGTCTTGTCAGTCAGCAGCCCGAAGGTCTCGCCGCCAGGGACTATGTTTGTCACACTTTCTATGCTGACGTCTATGTTGAGCGCGCGTGCATGCCGCAGGAACGCCTGGTTTATCTCAGTCCCCGACACCTCATTCAAGCCGAGGTAGTTCTCAACCTTGGGCGCGCTCTTCAGGCGATGGCTCATGTCGGTTCTCGACAACACCAGGGTGTCCTTTCGCCGGATCACTGCATTGATGGCGGCGGAGAGCCCTGCCGGCCCTGCTCCCACAACGGCAATATCGTAGACTCTGTCGCTATCCATGGATCAGCCCCCGTCCGTGCTTGACAAAAGAAGCGGCTATCTGTAAGCCGCTCCGATTTCGTTCAATATCCTCTTGAGCGCCTTTGCGGCAGTGGAGAAAAGCTCAGGGTTGGTCCTGCCGTAGGACTGCTCTGCCACACTCAGATGAGGCTCCAGCGACAGGAAGCCGGAATATCCCGATCCGATTAGCTCCGAAAGCACTCGCTTGACATCTCCGTCTCCTTCGCCCGCGGGAACAACCCTGCCATCCTCCAGCATGGCGTCCTTGATGTGGCAGTACCGAACGAACCCCTTCAGCTTCACGAACGCATCTTCGTAGGGCCTCTGGCCGCACTGCACGAAGTTGGCCGGATCGAAGATCGCGCAGAAGTCATCGGAGAAAAGCTCGTGCATGATATCCGCACAGCGGTCGCCCGTATCGCCGTAGATGTGCTTCTCATTCTCGTGGGCGAGCTTGACACCCTCCTGTCTGGCGATATCTCTCATTATCTTGAGTTTGCCCATCACATCTGCCCTATACTTAGCTGGATCCTCGCCCTTCGGTATGTAGAAGGAGAAGATGCGTATGAACTTGGCATTGAGCGCCTTCGCTATGTCGACGCACCTGAGGAAATCCTGAAGGTGAGCGTGGAAGTCGTCGTTGATGCCGAACTTGCCGATAGGCGACCCAATCGCTGAGATGCCGAATCCCCTTGCCGAAGTGGCAGCCCGGATCTCAGAGACCTCTTCGTCAGTGAGGTCCTTCACGTTCTTGCCCCACACGCCCCTCAGCTCAATATACTTCACGCCCTCCGCCTCAAGGATGTCCATCTGTTCCTTGAGGTCGGACGACACTTCATCTGCGAAAGCGCTGAGCGTCACCATTCGAATCCCTCCTAGAATCTGGTCCCCACAAACGTGACTTCGGGGTCAAGCGGGAACTTCACCGGTTGACCGGTTCTCGCAGAGTGATAGACGGCAAGGATGATCTCAACTGGCTTGCGCGCTTCCACAGGCGTTATGAGAGGATCGGTTCCTGCGTCAAGTGCGTCCAGGAAGTTCTTGTACTGCCTCGTGTGCAGGTCCATCCTGATCGCCGTGGGATCCGACGCTCCTCCCGATCCGCTCGAGGCATCCTGAGGCTTCCCTTGGCCCTTGGACTCGTCATTCACGAACTCCCATACATGAATCTGGCTGCCGACTATCGAAACCGTGCCGAACTCGCCCATCACTTCGAGCTGCTGAGACAGGCCAGGGTTTGCGGCTGTCGTCCCTTCCAGAGTGCCGATCGCACCGTTCTTGAACCGAATGGTTGCGCTCGCAGTGTCTTCGACAGGGATGTCATGCCAGACATTCGCGCAGTTGCCGAAGAGATAATCCACATCGCCGGCCATCCACTGCATTAGGTCGACATAGTGCACCGACTGGTTCATCAGTGCGCCGCCGCCGTCCAGTTCCCACGTCGCGCGCCAGTCCCCGCTCTTGTAGTATTCGTGACTTCTATACCACTTGGTGTATGAATCCACCAGTGCGATCTTCCCAAACTTGCCTGCGTCTATGGCCGCCTTGAGGGCCTGTACGCCTTCAGCAAACCTGTGCTGTGAAATCACCGTGGCTTTCTTGCCCGTCTTCTTCCACGTCTCGATGAACTTGTCGCAGGCCTTCAGAGTCACATCCATGGGTTTTTCCACGATCACATGCTTGCCTGCATTCATCACGTCGCAGGCCATGTCTGCATGCATCCCGCTCGGAGTGCACACGGAGACGATGTCGATGTCATCGCGCTTGAGCATCTCGCGGTAGTCGGTGTAGATCTGCGGATTGGCGCCGTGCGACCGCTCTGCAGCCGCCTTCCTCGCCTTTTCCTCCACAATGTCCGCAATCGCTACCAGCTCGGCGTTCTCAAGCGCAGCAATAGCTCCAGCATGAGCTCCGTATATGACTCCGCATCCGATGATCCCAAACCTGTACTTGCCACTCATTTCGGACATCCCTCCGATCGCCTGCGCCTAAGTGCGGGCGGACTTGATCGCTGCGATAAAGCGCTCCGCAGTCTCGGTAATGACGTCGAACCGCCTCTCTGCCACTGCCTTCTTGTCGACGAGTGCGGTTCCCGCACCGACAAATACTGCTCCCGCCTTGATGAACTCCGGTGCCGTCTCAATGGTAACTCCTCCGGTCGGAGTCAGTCTCACCTGAGGCAGAGGCCCGAGTACATCCTTGAAGAAGGAGGGGCCGAGCTTCGTGGCAGGGAAGACCTTGACCACGTCTGCGCCCGCTTCCCAAGCAGTGAGTATCTCTGTAGGAGTAAAGGCGCCTGGCACTACGACTTTGTCATACCGGTTGCACAGGCGTATCATGTCCAGATTGAGTATAGGGCCTACGACGAACTGCGCGCCTGCCAGAATGGCCATCCTCGCTGTCTCGGCGTCAAGCACTGAACCGACTCCGACGAGGACGTCGCTACCGAAACGCTCAGATGTTGCCTTGATGACGTCGAGCGCGTTCGGCGTAGTCATTGTCACTTCGATCGCCCTGACTCCGCCCGCTTTGAGAGCAGCGATGACATCCATCAGTTCGGCTGAGCTGCTCGCTCTGATCACCGCCACTATCCCAGTGTCGATCATTACCTGCAGTTGTTGCTCTCTCTTTGTCGCCAATTCAACACTCACCCCCGGTTATGTTCAGGTCCTACTCTTTGCCGCGCAGCATCAGATATGCTCCGAACACGATCAGTGCCACAGGCCACAGGTTTCTCGCCACTCTTCCCACTTCCGCCCACAGATCGATGCCGAACATCGTCTCTGCCAGGAAGATTACGCCCAGGAGAGCTATGAGTCCTCCAACAAACAAGTCCGAACTGTCACGCCTGTTTCGCAACATCGCTGCGGCACCGTAGACTATGAGAACGACCGGCCACAGCCTTGCGAAACTGATATCGCGGATGCCGACACCTGGGCCAACGTTTTCGAGCAGCAGTATCACGCCCACCATGACGATCAGGACGCCAAAGATCTTCCGATCCATCAGCAAAACCTCCACTCACTTGCGTGCACCGGGCAGCCACCTCAGTGCACGAATCAGAGGTACTCCGAGACCGAAGACCACAGTCGCTTCTCCCAAGAAAATCCAGGCAGCCCAGGCGTAGTACGGCGCACCGCCGACTACAAAGGTCAGATATGCGCTTACGAGAAGACTATTGAACACTACCGGAGACAGATATGCGATAAAAGAGGTGCGGAACCTGTATGTAACGAGTGCGGCAGTAAGCGTTACTAAGCTGCCGCCGAAGATGTCCCACACTCCGAAACCGCCGATAACATTTGCCAACAAGCAGCCGACGAACAGGCCGGGAACAGCCTCGACGTACAGGATCGGAAGCACGGTCAGAGCTTCGGCGACTCTGAATTGAACCATCCCATAGCTGATCCAAGGGAGTCCGGCGCATAGGGCAACGTATACCGCTGCGATGACCGCCCCTCGCACCGCAGACCGGACATCGAGCACTCTTACACCTCCGACGACTCTGCAACGCCTTGGCTGCGGCTCTGTTACAAGTATATGCCTACCTCCTGCCTTTTTCAAGCCGTGCGGGTCAAGGCTGCAAAGGCCCTAGGGAGACACGCGGTTCCGTGATAAAGCAGCAGAGTCTTTGAGAGGGGCGCAGTTCGGTGGCATAAGAAAAGCGCCATCGAATTGATGGCGCCTCTGTGCGATCACGTGCTGAGCGTCGAGTCCCAGCGCTGCACGTATTCTTCTACTGTTCCATCTGTCTAGCGAGGAAGCCCGCTGCCGTCTCCGCGAGTTTGAGTTCCAGCGTGCCCATTCTGACATTGGGGTCGCTCGATGCCAGGACCACTGCCCCGATGGGGTCACCGCCAGCGACTATGGGTGCGATTACCTCGGCCGTGTACTCGGCGTCGTCATCTTCCCTGACCGCGCATTCCCTGCACCTTCTATCGTCGTCAGGCCGGTTGTAGATCGCTGACCGCCTGCTGTCCATGGCCTTCTCCAGCACCGGGGCTATCGGTCTGTCCACGTAGTCTCTCTTCGACACCCCAGTCCCGGCGACTGATACTATGACATCGCGATCACTAATAAATGCTGTATGCCCGGTAGCCTCAAACAGCGAGTCGGCGTACTCCTGTGCAAACTCCCCCAGTTCGCCTATGGAGGAGTACTTCTTGAGAATTACCTCGCCTTCTCGATCAACGTATATCTCAAGCGGATCTCCCTCGCGAATCCGCAGGTTACGTCGAATCTCCTTAGGTATCACCACTCTGCCCAGATCGTCTATGCGCCTGACAATCCCAGTGGCCTTCACCTGCACCTCTCCTTTGCCAATCAGTACGACCGCCAGACGGCAGCACCGCTTCCTCATGTGCCCGCCTGAGACAGCGTCTGCTGGACCGGCTCGATGTCTAAGGATATTATGCAGCTTGCCTGGGTCTTTTATTCAGCTTTGAAAGACGAGCGCGGGCTCTACCTTGATGCTCAACGCGTCGGCGACATCTCTCAAAACTGTCTCCACCAAGAGGACTTGGGGGAGCCCCTTGAGCCCTTCTGTCTTGATCCGGAGGGACGGCGTCTTTCCCACGTTGAAAACCAAACGCCGTCTATGTTTCTGCGTGAGCTCCATGACGGCCGCTCCGGTGAACTCAAGGCCAGGATGGAGCCTAATTGTGACCTGCTTAGGTTGCGCCGAAATGCTCGCAACCCCAAGAACCCTCGCATAGACCCGGATTCGAGCAATGCCTATCAGACTCAACACCGCATCAGGGACCTCGCCGAAGCGATCGCGCAGTTCGTCTTCGACGTCGCAGGCGTCTTCGGCAGTCTTGATCGCGTTGATGCGCTTGTACACCTCGACTTTCGTGCCGGGATCGGACACATAATCATCCGGGATGTAGGCGTCAACTGCAAGTTCGATCGTGGGATCAGGAGGACTCTCCCTCTTCTGCCTTCCCTGCTTCTCCCTTACCGCCTCCTCCAGGAGCTTGCAGTACATCTCGAACCCGACTGCTGCGATGTTTCCATGCTGTTCAGGGCCGAGAATGTTCCCGGCGCCCCGGATCTCGAGGTCGCGCATGGCGATCTTGAACCCGGAGCCCAACTCGCTGAACTCCCTGATGGCCTCGAGCCTCTTCTCGGCAACCTCCGTGAGCACCTTGTCCTTTCGGTACATCAAATAGCAGTACGCGACTCGATTCGACCGTCCTACTCTCCCCCTCAGCTGGTAGAGCTGGGCGAGTCCCAGGCGGTCCGCGTAGTCGATGAGAATCGTGTTCACGTTGGCGATGTCCAGGCCTGATTCGACGATCGTCGTGCAGACGAGGACATCGAACTCCCTCTGGAGGAACCTAAGCATCGTTCGCTCGAGCTTGCTCTCACTCATCTGCCCGTGCGCGACTCCGAAGCTGGCTTCGGGTACGAGGCGCACCAGAGATGCAAGCACGGCATCGATGTCCTCCACCCTGTTGTGGACGAAGTAGACCTGGCCGCCCCTCTCGATCTCCCTGAGAATGACCTCGCGTATCAGGTTCGGATCATATTCCACGACGAAGGTGCGGATCGGGTACCTGTTCTTCGGCGGGGTGTTGATCACGCTCATGTCCCTGACTCCTACCATGGACATGTGAAGGGTTCTCGGAATCGGAGTAGCTGTGAGAGTCATCACATCGACGGTTCTCTTCATTTCCTTCAGGCGTTCCTTGTGAGCGACTCCGAACCGCTGCTCCTCGTCTATCACAAGCAGGCCCAGATCCTTGAAGCTGACATCCTTCTGCAAGAGGCGGTGCGTGCCTATCACCACATCGATCTTGCCGTTCTTCAGACCCTTGACCACGTCAGCCTGTTCTTTGCGCGACTGGAACCGACTCAGCACAGCTATGTTCACAGGGTATCCCTTAAACCTCTCGGAGAACGTAGTGAAGTGCTGCTGGGCAAGGATCGTCGTCGGCACCAGGACCGCCACCTGCTTCTCATCCATGATGCACTTGAACGCAGCCCTGATCGCCACCTCGGTCTTTCCATAGCCGACATCGCCGCAGATCAGCCGGTCCATGGGCTTGCTGCGCTCCATGTCCCTCTTGACCTCTTCTACGACTCTGAGCTGATCAGGAGTCTCGTCATAGGCGAAGGCCTGCTCGAACTCATCCTGCCACACTGTATCGGGAGAGAAGGAATGACCGTTGATTGCCTCGCGGTCAGCATAGAGTTGCAGCAGCCCCTCAGCAAGCTCCTCGATGGATCGACGGGCCCGCGCCTTCACGCGGTTCCACTCATGCCCGCCCATCTTATTCAGCTTCGGAACGGATCCCTCGACTCCGATGTATTTCTGCAGCATATCGACCTGGTCGGTCGGAACGTAAAGCTTGTCGTCACCGGCGTACTTGACCAGCAAGTAATCCCGCTTGGTGCCGGCGATCTCGAGCGTCTCCACTCCGGCATACCGCCCGATTCCGTGCGCAACGTGTACAACTAGGTCTCCCGCCTTCAGGTCCGTATACGACGTTATCTTGCTTGCCTCGTCATCGAATCTGAACCTGTGTCGCGTTCTCTTCCTGCCCTGTATCTCTGTCTCTGTCAGAACCACAAGCCCGGCATCGCTGAATATGAACCCGCCGTCGAGATCCGAGGCGGTGATAACTACCGCACCGGGCACAAGAGAACCGGACAGATCCTCTGAGTAGGTGCTTTCGATGTCCCGCTCTCTGAACAGGTCGACCAGCCTCTTGCCGCGGTCGCCCGAGCTGACAGCGATCAGCACTCTCATCCGTTTGAGTTTCCAAGACGACACGTCGGCTACGATCTTGTCAAGATTACCCTGATACACGGGTGCTGATCTGAACCCGAGCTCCCGCCTGCCCTGTGCGCCCCCGGCGGCCAGTCCCCGGGCGAGCAGTGCCAGACTGACGGACTGGAGCCTCGAGAACTCGGCGGACACGGCCTCCGGTGCATAGTACGCTTCGGCCTGACTGGGCAGGACCTTCCCCTGCTCGATCATAGCTGTATAGCTGCTGCGAATCTCCTTGGAGATCCCGTCCATGGCATCGATTACTCTCGCGGGCTCGTCGATTATCAGCAGCGGATCGCGGAAGTACGACAGGACATTCACCATTCGCTTCTGGAAGTGGCTCGCATACTCCTCAGCCAGATTCGGATCGGCCCCCTGCTGGATCGCAGACACGTGCTCGCGGACCTGGTCCTCCAGGCTCTCTGCCTGGGCACTTCGCTCCATCTTCCTGAGTCTGTCCGCTGTCGCCTCCAGCTCCGCAAGGATGCTCCGCGACGCAGCCTCTCCCTCTGCTGCGGTGAACACGAACTCAGTTGCAGGGTAGACCAATACCTCCTCCAGTCGATCCTCTGATCTTTGGGTGTTCGGGTTGAACCTGCGAATCGAGTCGACCTCGTCGCCGAAGAACTCGATCCGGACAGGGTTCATGTCAGCTATGGGGAACAGGTCCAGAATGCCGCCTCTTACGCAGAACTCGCCTTTGTTCTCAACTACATCCGATCTCCTGTATCCCAGCATTGCCAGCCGTTGAGACATCGACTCCAGCTCGAACGTATCTCCGACCTTCACTCCGAAGGTGGCCTCGGCCAGCACGTCGCGCTCCACGATCCTGCGCGAAAGCGCCTTCACAGGGATCACGACGGGGTAGTGTGCGCCGACTATGACATCCCTGAACACAGACATGCGCGCCTCAGCTACGTCAGCGCTTCGCAGAAGCTCGTGGTGAGGCAGTATGTCATAGGCGGGAAGCAGTCCGACTGGAGCATCGCGGAGAAAGCACGACAGATGCTCGCAGAGGCGGTCCGCTTCATACTGGCTGTAGGTCACAATAACTAGCGTCCGACCGCTCATCGCCCGCGTCAGCGCGGCCAGGAAGTACGCTTTCTGCGTCCCACTGATGCCGATGATATGCTGCCGCCGGCCTTTCTTTATCTGCTCGGCGACCTCTCTGAACGAGCCTGTGCCGGCGATGAGATCGAGTAGAGCATACATCAGTCTGAAGTATCAGTCCTCTCTGTGTCGGTGATGACTCGCGAGTTGAAGGCGGACATAGCGGCTTCGATTCCGTCTCGCACGAAAACGAGTGCCGCATCGACTGCGAGGGTTCTTGCCTTCTCAATAATGGCAAGCTCCTTGCCCGTGAAGCGGGATAGAACATGGTCGATGGCGCCGTTCTCCTCGGTAGGAGGGGGCTGGCCGATTCCAATTCTGAGTCGCGGGAAATCCTGCGTACCTAGATGCTGTATGATTGACTTGACTCCGTTGTGCCCTCCTGAACTCCCTTTGGACCTTAGGCGGATCTTGCCGACGGGCAGACTCATGTCGTCGAAGATGACGAGCAAGTCCTCAGGCGCAACTCTCCACCTGCGGCGAAGGTAGGGAATGACCTCGCCGCTCAGATTCATGTATGTCAAAGGTTTGACAATATAGACTCTGGTCGAGTCCACATCTGCGCGCGCCAAGACGCACCGATATCCGATCGAGTAGGTGGTGCCTAGTCGCTGCACCAGACCGTCGGCAACGGCGAAACCTACGTTGTGCCTTGTTCCCTCGTATCTAGGCCCGGGATTGCCGAGACCCAAGAGGAACTTCACCCTATCACCTCTGGGCGACCAACTCTCTTCACCAGTTCCTGGTTCATTGGCTCCTTCTGCGCAGACTCCTTCTGTCTTCGCTACTTACTTCTACGACTGCTGCTGCTCAGCGCGCTTTTTGACCCAACCCTCCTTTACCACCTGCCTCGCCCGGCCTATGGCTAGCGCCTCACCCGGCACGTCGTCGGTGATCGTAGATCCGGCTGCAACGTAGGCGCGTTCTCCGACGGTGACAGGAGCCACCAGGTTCGAGTTGCTCCCCACGAACGCTCCGTCCAGCACAGTCGTCTTGTGCTTGACCTTTCCGTCGTAGTTGCAGGTAATGGTCCCTGCTCCGATGTTCACACCCTCTCCAATGTCGGCATCCCCCACATACGAGAGATGCGGAACCTTGCTGAGCTTCCCGATTCGAGACTTCTTGATCTCCGTGAAGTCGCCGATCTTCACACCATCCTCTATGCGCGATTCAGGACGGATATATGCGAACGGGCCCACAGTGACATCCGAGCCGATCACACTGCTGACTATCGTCGACTGGTCGATGCTCGTCCTGTCTCCGATCGTCGTATCCACGATCCTGCAGCCCATGCCGATCACGCAGCCCTCGCCTATGCGAGTCGATCCTTCAAGGAAAACGAACGGGTAGACGATTGTGTCGGGTCCGATCTCGACGTCGGAATCGATGTATGTCTTGTCCGGATCCACAAGGGTCACGCCGGACGCCATGAGCCTCTCCCGCACTCGGTCCCGCAGAACCCGGTCCACTTCAGCCAACTGCTTTCTGGTGTTTACCGCTGCCATGTCAGTAGGATCGTCCAGCTCAAAACATCGGACGGAGTGCCCTTCGGACTTCAGGATCAATAGTACGTCTGGAAGGAGATACTCGCCCTGCGCGTTGCTGCGGTCCAGACGCTCAAGAGCCCGAAACAGCTTGGCGTTGTCAAAGGCATACAGCCCCGCATTCACTTCAGCTATCTGCCGCTGCTCAGGAGTGGCATCTTTCTCCTCGACCACCCGGTCAAACTCGCCGGACTCAGTCCGAATCACCCTGCCGAATCCTGAAGGATCTTGCAGTTTGCCAACGGCGGCTGTGGCGACACACTTCGAAGACTCGTGATAGGACACTAGGTCACGAATGGTATCCGCAGTCAGCGCCGGATTGTCGCCGTAGCAGACTACAGTGACCCCCTCGAATCCCGTGAGCTGATCCCTGGCAGCCAGAACAGCGTGGCCGGTGCCCAGTCTTTCGACCTGGACGGCATATCGAACGCGATCGCCGAGGTAGTTTCTGGTTTCATCCGCCTCCTGCCCCACGACTACCACCACTCGGCTGCATCCGGCTGACTCGAGGGCGCTGACCACATGCCCCACCATAGGCTTTCCACAGACCTGATGCATAGCCTTAGGCAGTTTCGATTTCATCCTGGTTCCGAGGCCCGCAGCAAGAACTACAGCAGCGAATTCACCCATATTTGCGCCTCCTTTTTCAATATTCAATTCTATCATTCATCAGTACGAAAAAACAAGGCAGCTAAGAAGAACCCGGACGGTGGTCCGGGTCGCTGCCTTTGGCGGGAGCAGGCTCAACGCCGCTCCCGCGCTGTCGCATGGTTCGAACTCAGAGATGTCACTCTCTGGCACCCTTGAGTCTAGATCATTACTACTGACTGGGCGGGAAGTTCGTCAGACCCTGCTGGAATCCGGTTCTGACTGAACTCACAGTCTGGCCGATCAGGCTCTGCTCGGCGGCATGGATCATCTGTTTGACCATGTTGCCACCGATCTTGCCAGCCTCATAGGTGCTGAGGTTGCCGTTGTAACCCTGATTCAGGTTGATTCCCAACGAGCTGGCAACTTCGTATTTCATCCTATTGAGAGCTTCCTTAGCCTGAGGGACCTCGATCTGATTCTGGTTACGATTCTGTGCCACGCAGGTTGTCCTCCTTTGCTGCTTAACTTGAGTTCCACTAGTACTCTCTCCGCGGCGAAGAGATAGATGCTAGTAACCGCATGGACTGTGCGGAACTCGCGTCCTACACTGGCTCACCAGAATCACTATGGATGAAAATGCTCTGATCGGCGAGATCGCTCAATCGAGTTGCTTCGCAAGAAACCCTGCCGCTGTGTCCGCGAGTTTGATCTCGACATCGCCCATCTGGCCTTCCTTTGCAATGAGAATGATGACTCCCTCGACATCACCGTTTCGAATGATGGGCGACACGACCTGGCTGCTGAACTCTACGTTCTCGATTGCCGGATTCTCATTTGGGTTGTTGAAGATGAACGTCCGTCCCTCTCTCATCATCTTCTCGCACGCTTCGGTCAGCCGCTTGTTCTTGAATGCCCTCTTGGGCGCCCCTCCGACCGCGACGATCTCGTCCTGGTCCGCAACCACGGCGATGTGACCCGTGGATTCAGCGAGCGAGTCCGCGTATTCCTGCGCGAAGTAGCTGAGATCAACCATGGGCGAATATTTCTTGAGTATGACCTCGCCGCCTCTGTCTGTGAAGATCTCGAGAGGGTCTCCTTCGCGTATCCGGAGCGTCCGCCTGATCTCCTTCGGAATCACTACCCGTCCCAAATCGTCAATCCTCCGGACGATTCCTGTTGCCTTCATCTGACTGATTCCCTCCTTCACAGTCATTAGGCTACCAAAAAGCACCTACAGATATGCGAAAGATGCTGCACAAACACACAAAATGGACCCCGTTTTTCCGGGGTCCATGAAGAGCGGTAATATGCCATGATCAGAAGTAGTACACATCGTCGCCGCTCAGCAATCTCAATCCTCTGGCTGTAAGCGCCCCAATCGCCTCGTCCAGCTGATCGACACGGAACACGACTACGGCGCCCTCCGCAGACTGAGTCACAAAGGCATACATGTACTCAATATTCACGCGTGCATCCGCGAGCGCGTCCAACACTTGCGCGAGTCCGCCTGGGCGGTCGGGCATTTCGACTGCAATCACATCAGTCAGGCTCACTGTGAGCCCGGCTCCTCTCAAGACCGCCGCTGCTCTCTCGGGGTCGTCCACAATGAGCCTCAGGATTCCAAAATCGGCCGTGTCCGCTATTGACAGCGCTCTGATGTTGACCTCGGCGCCACCCAGAATCTTGGCGACGTTTGCGAGACGGCCTGCCTCGTTCTCGAGAAACACTGAGATTTGAGAGATTCTCACAGTATTACCCTCCCCCGCACACCTCATCTATCAGCTTGACTATGTTGTCCACTCCGTTGCGCACCGGACTCATATGCATAGCCTGGATGAACGCTTTTCTGCGATTGTACACGCTCATGACTTGACCGACAAGCGATTCTGTCGAGAGATCCTCCTCGAGCAGTACCTCAGAGAAACCCTGCCCCTTGAACGACATCGCGTTGTGAATCTGATCTCCCCGGCTAGCGCTCTTCGAAAGCGGTATCAGAAGATTTGGTTTGCGCAGCGCAAGCAGCTCGAAGATCGTGTTCGCGCCGGCTCTGGAAATCACCACATCTGCGGCGGCCATGATGTCCGGCAGCTCCTTCGACACAAACTCAAACTGCCTATAGCCCCTGGTGCCGGCGAGCGATTCATCCACACCGCCCTTCCCGCAGATGTGACAGACCTGAAATCGCTTGAGGATCGACGGCAGAGATGCCCTGACTGCTGCATTGATAGCCTTCGATCCCAGGCTGCCGCCTATCACAAGCGCGACCGGCTTGGAGTCATCGAAACCGCACAGAAGCCTGCCCTGCTCGGGATTCCCGCGGAGCAGCTGATCACGGACTGGAGTCCCCGTGAACACGCGCTTGCGAGCCGGAAGATGCTCGGCTGTCTCGGGGAAGCTGAAGCATACCTTGGAGACGAATGGAATGGACATCCGATTGGCCATGCCTACCGAAAGGTCAGACTCGTGGACTATTGCAGGAACTCGATTCAGCCACGCAGCGACGATGACCGGAAAAGAGACGAACCCGCCCTTCGCGAACAGCACGTCCGGTTTGATCCTGCGCATGAGGAGAGTTGCCTGGCCGAGACCGTGTATGACCCTGAAGGGATCGGTCAAGTGTCGGATGTCCAGATACCGTCTGAACTTGCCCGTGTCGATGGCGTGGTAAGGGATGCCCTCTTCCGAGATCAGCTGGCGCTCGATCCCGGCGACGGATCCGATGTAGTGGATCTCGTACCCTCTTTTTCGAAGCTCCGGCAACAGCGCGATGTTCGGCATTACATGACCGGCAGTACCGCCTCCGGTCAGGACTATTCGCCTCACCAGCACTCACTCTCCGTTTGTTGCGCAACTCCGGGACGGCGACTCGGCCGCACCCGGCCTGTGAGTTCACCTTCTCGATCCCATACTACCACAGTCTTATGCTCTAGTCATGAGAGCCTTGCGGCGTTGTGGTAAGATAGTCTATGATAGGGACACTGACCCAGACACGTCTCGAGGACCGATGCAAAAGGAGGGAATGCGGGTTGCGGTGTCGCGATTCCTGCGCATGCGAGACGGCAGCCCCGCACTGCAATGATGACTGTGAAGCTCAAGTCTGGTGCCACAATGCCTGTGCTGGGCCTCGGCACGTGGCAGCTCAACGGTGAAGAGTGCGTAGAGGCAGTATCGAAAGCGATCGCCTTGGGGTACAGGCACATAGACACGGCGGAAGGGTATGAGAATCACCGAGAGGTAAAGGCCGGCATCTTGAAGTCTGGAGTCCGCAGACAAGACCTGTTCATCACTTCGAAGCTCATGCGAGGACGCTACAGCCGGCGCAACGTTCTAGAGGCCTGCGATGCCACTCTGAAAGAGCTCGGGGTGGACTACCTCGACCTGTATCTCATTCACTGGCCTGATTCTTCATACCCGGTGGACGAGACGCTCGACGCCATGGGCAGTCTGATCGACGCGGGAAAGGTGAGGGACATAGGAGTCAGCAACTTCACGGTGAGCCACATCGCGGAGGCAGAAAGAGTCTCGAAAACACCCATATCTGTCAACCAGGTCGAGTATCATGTGTACCTCAACCAGGAGAACCTGCTGTCCGAATGCACGGCTCGCGGCATCATCCTAACGGCCTACAGCCCGCTCGCCCGCGGTCAGGTGATCGGAGATCCGGTCCTCACGCGCATATCGGAGCGGCATGGTAAGACCGCCTCTCAGGTGGCGATTCGATGGCTGATTCAGAAGGGAATCACAGTGATACCCAAGGCAAGGTCCGAAGCACACCTCAAAGAGAACTTCGATGTCTTCGACTTCGAGCTTACGGACAAAGACATGCACGAGATAGACTCAATGGGTATAACCAGGCGTCTCATCAAGCCGCCTTGGCACGAATTCGACAGAGCTTAGTATAATGGTTCGGGAAGCAAGTCCCCGAACCATTGGGGCGGGCTGGCTGAGGCTCGCCGGCTCGCCGGACCCTCGGAACGATGGTTGTCAGCACTGACAACCCCAGTAGGGAACGTAAGGTGCGCATGGGTCCTGGGCAGCAGGGAGCGTGCATGGCTGAGCACACAGCATGTCGTACAGCTTGTTGAACTTCGCCCGGTGGACCTCCTCGTCAGCTTTGATCCTCGCCAGAATCCGATCCAGTTCGCGTGACCGGGAGAGTTCAATCAGTTCGGTGTACTCCTTGATGGCTTCGTTTTCGCCGACTATCGCCAACTTCACCCCATTGCAGTAACCTCGGAAATCGGGTGGGCACACCGCCTGAGTCGCCTCAACTGGTGTCCTGCATGTGAGCCTTTCGATTACCTGGGTCAGAGTGGCGGCGTGGTCAAGCTCGTCTCTTCTCGCCTCGGCGAAGGCATCCACTCCGTCAAAGGTCTCCGACATGTCTCTCAAACAGGCGTACAGGGCTGCGGCCTCGCGTTCATCCAGAACAGCTCGCCTGAGTCTCTTGACCAGCTCCCTCGTGTTGCATGGGTTCATGATCCTTCCCTCCAAACCTATGTCGTTACATCCTACTACTCAGCCGAAGACCTGGTGCTGTGGCTATGTCACAATTGTGACTACGGTCAGTCTCGGACCGCATGCGAGCCGCAGTAGCTGCCGCATTCCGCAGTCTGGTGGACCGCCCATTACAGGAGACTGATCTACCAATCCAGAATACTTAGGAGCGCGAGTCTCAGATCCGGGGATGCGCAGAGGCCCGAGTCTCGAATCCTTTATCGGATGACTGAAGCGAGGGCAAGTCGGTCGAAGGGGGGTTCCTTTCTATGAACATTATCAGAGCAGGTGTAAGGCAGATCCAGAAGGCCTCGGAAGCCGCGAACAAAGGGACTCATCTCCTGGCTGGGATTCTGGCGGGCTTGGTCTTGGGACTGGTGCTAAGCGGCTTGTCTGTGCGGACTGCCGAAGATCCTGGGCCGGCAGCGAGGCTCACAGTGGTTCGTCCTTCTTCAGGCGAGACAGTGCCGCTCGACGTGGACATAAGCCTTGAGTTCAGTGACGACGTAGTTCCTCCAGATGAGGTGGGCCGGCTGTTCTCTGCCAACATCATGCAGATACAGCCCAGACTTAGCGGGCAATATGTCTGGCAGAGTCCGAGGCACCTCCGCTTCCTGCTCGATCAGCCGCTGGCCCCATCGACGAAATACGAAGGCGTGGTGGACCTGAGTGTGCTCCCGGTTGCAGGAGGCAATTTGGAGCGCGTTGTCCAGCCAATCGAGTTCAACACGGAGCGGCTGACAGTTGTCGGCGCACGATTGACGACCGGCGAGACAGGCTCGGGCTTTGTCGATGGACTTCGCATAGAGGTGGAGTTCAACTACGAGGTCGATGCATCGCAGGTCCGCAGGCATGTGGGTCTGGCACTGTCCGGCACCGGTGATCCGATTCCCTATACGCTGGTGCCGGCAGAAGGCCGCTCGAATGTGTTTGCGCTGGTGCCAAGTGTTCCAGTCTACGACCTGTCGGGCGCTTTGCGTCTGTCCATTGATCATGGAATCACATGTGTCGGCGGGTCGCTCGGACTCAAAGAGACCTTTGAGAAAGAGTTCGACCTGGCGTCCTCAGTCCTCGCGGACGATCTGGAGATCTACTGGGTCTATCCTGAGAGCTACTACCGCGCCCCCGGCTCTTTCTGCATAAGTATGGGGTTTAGCGACCAGGTCGATCCAGACGTTCTCAAGCAGTCGGTAAGACTCGATCCCGAAGTGCCGTTCTCGGTCGTATCTCATGGCTACGAATTGGTCCTCCTAAGTGACCATTTCAAGCCGCGCGATGTCTACACGGTCACCGTATCTTCAGGCCTGATTTCGCTGTCCGGGCGCGTGCTTGGCGAAGCCTACAGAGGAACGTTTGTCATTCCCGATCTCAATCCCAGTGTCCAATTTGACGATCCAGGAATGTACCTGCCTAGATATGGTCTGCAGACTGTGGCGCTGACAACCGTGAACGTCGACGAAGTCGATGTTGCTGTGTACCAGGTATTCAGAAACAACCTGACGCCGTTGTTCAGCTTCACCAGTCCCGGCGCGTACGGGTTTGAGAGCGACCTCGAAAGAACCGGCAAACTCATAGAATCGTGGACCGTCAAGACGGGGGCTGCTCCAAATGCTGAGCAGGTGCTGCACGTCGATCTCAGCCGGTACGATTCACCGGAGTATTCGGGAGTCTACGGAGTAGTCGTCCGGGACAGAAACCGCAGGTGGCTGACTGACAGCCGGCTGATCGTCTCCTCTGACCTCGGAGTCACGTTCAAGGCCAGTGCCGGCGACCTACTGGCGTTTGTCTGCTCCATCAGGACGCTCGAACCGGTCGAAGGCTCAACCGTGTCGGTGATGAGCTCCAACAACCAGCTGATTGCCTCTGCTGTGACCGACCACATGGGAATCGCCAGGTTCGGCGACCTCAAGTCGGTTCTGCCTCAGTTCGAGCCTTACATAGTCACTGTGGAGCGCGGCGACGACTTCACCTTCTTGCCGCTCAGCACGACACGGACCGATCTCATCGAGTTCGACATCTCCGGCAGAGACGTGCTGCAACAGGGATATGAAACCTTCCTGTACATGGATAGAGAGCTGTTCCGGCCCGGCGACAAGGCCCATGTTGCCGGCTTCGTCCGTGGACCGAAGCTCTCAGTGCCTCAGCCCCTTCCCGCCCGCCTCGTCGTCTACGATCCTGGAGGAGATGTCTTCAGGGAGTTACCAATCCTGACCGGTGACTCGGGCTCATTCGAACTGGCCCTCGATATCCCCAGCTATGCGATGACCGGCGAGTATTCGGCCTCTCTTCTGATAGCCGAACGAGAGACTGGGCACTGCAAGTTCATGGTTGAGGAGTTCATGCCGGAGCGCATCAAAGTAGGTGTCAAGCTAGACTCCGGTACGTACTTGCAGGGTGACACGGCATTGATCGAGGTATCTGCCGAATCGCTGCTCGGCACTGCGGTTCCCGGCCGCGACGCCGAGCTCTCGATTCTGCTGCACCCCACTGACTTCACAGCGGAGGGCTATTCCTCATACAGCTTCACGGACAGCCTGCGCGAGTACTCACAGACTAAGGAGATCTTCGCCTCAGGTGTCCTGTCAGAGGATGGCATATGGCGGCACTCCCATGAGTTCACCGATCACCATGAGCCGCCTTCCTCACTGGAGGTCGAGTTCAGAGCCACAGTGACGGAGATCGGAGGAAGAGCTTCACATGCGCGCGCGTATGCGACGTATCACCCCTACAAGAAGTACGTGGGCCTGAGACTCGGATCAGGACAGTTTGTTGAGCTGGATGAGCCAGTCGCGGTGAGCTGCGTTGCCGTGGATCCAAGTGGAAAGCCGATTGCGGACGCCAGACTCAGAGTTGAGGTCTACACGGTGCAGTACAGCACAATCTACCATCGCGGTGCAGACGGCCAGTACCAGTTCGAGACCAGAAGGCAGGAAGAGAAGGTCTTTGAGGATCTGCTGAGCCTCGGACCCGATGGAGTCGGCGAGCTGAAGTATGCAGCAAAAAGCTATGGCAGGCACAGAGTCGTCGTGTCAGACCCCTCGGTTGAGAACGGCCACCGAGCTTCTGTGGAGTTCTATGCCACAGATGGACGCATGGGAGCCTGGGGACCGTGGTCTAGTGCAGACCCCGATGAGGTGGTACTGGAGCCCGATCGAGCATCCTATGCGCCTGCAAGCACCGCGACCATCCGCGTGACATCTCCGTTTGCAGGGAAAGCGCTCATAACCGTCGAGCGCGAGCGAATCCTTGATGTCTTCGTCAAAGATATCGCGGAGGGCGTCTCGGAGGTCAGCATCCCCATTGAGGCCGAGTATGTTCCAAACGTCTATGTCACGGTTCAGGTCATACGGTCGCCCGAGGGACTCGACAGACACGCTTCGGTCAGGGCATTCGGAACAGTGTCAATCCCTGTGGAGGCGTCAGGCAACAAGCTGGAGGTCACGTTGTCTGCACCTGATGTCATCAGGCCAGGCGGTCCGTTCACCGTGGAGGTGCAGGTGGGTCGCGGCGCCGGCACTTCGGGCGTTCAAGCTGGCCCGATTATCGTCACACTGGCTGCAGTCGACGAGGGAATCTGCCAAATCACGGGCTACGACGTTCCCTCGCCCTTCGGCTTCTTCTACGGCAAGAAACGGCTGTCTGTCTCTACGTATGACCTGTATCGCCTGCTGCTCTCCGAGCCTCGCTCCATCACGGGGTCGAGCTTGCCCGGTGGAGATCTGGCCGAACCAGCTCCCTACTATGGGCAGCGTCATCTAGACCCGATTAGCGCCCGGAGAGTCGAGCCTGTCTCGCTCTGGTCCGGTCTGGTGAACACAGACGCAGACGGCAAGGCGTCTATTACCCTGGAGGTGCCAGAGTTCAGCGGAACGCTGAGGCTAGTGGCGGTGGCTGCCTCTGAGTCAGCATTCGGCAGCAGCAGTACCATCGCGATCGTGCAGGACAAAGTGGTCGTCAACATGACCCTCCCGCGCTTCGCTGCAACCGGCGACTCGTTCACCTTCCCCGTGTCAGTGCGCAACGCCACCGGCTCAGATGGAGTGTTCTCGGTCGAAGCGTCAGTATCCGGCGCGCTCGAACTAACGAAGAGCAGCAGCTACCAGCTGACCTTGCGCGACAACGAGGAGGCTGTCGTGCCCTTCATCGCCACAGCCAAGGCTGCGCCAGGCACCGCGACGGTAACCGTCACAGCAAAGGGCAACGGTGCTGAGAGCTCCTCCACAGTCGAGCTGCCCGTGCGTCCAGCAGTCCCGTATATGACAGAGGTGAGCACGGGGCTGGTGACCCCGGGTGAGCCGATCGCACTCAAGGCCGACACCCAGTTTGTCGAGGGCACTGCCTCATATTCGCTCGCGATCGGCCCTCTTCCCACAGCGCAGCTCGGATCTGCGCTCCAGTACCTCGTTCAGTATCCATACGGATGCCTCGAACAGACCGTCTCAAGCTGCTTCCCGCTCCTCTATTATAGAGAGCTTGCGGCTCAGACCGATCCTCGCATGTCGCTGACGGATGTGTCGTACTTCGTTGAAAAGGGAATCGACAAGATCGAGTCGATGCAACTGTCCGATGGAAGCTTCCGCTTCTGGCCCGGATCGTTCGACAGATCTCTGTGGAGCTCGATCTATGCATCGCATTTCCTGGTTGAGGCTAGAAACGCTGGATACCAGGTGTCCGACCGGGTGTACGACCGAATGCTAGCCCACCTGCAGGCGCTCGCAAACCGCAACCCGGCAAACTCCGAGGAGACAGAGTGTCGCATCTATGGGCTGTATGTGCTGAGCCTCGCGGGCAAACCTTCGCTGAGCAATCTGGCATACCTGAAAAAAAGCATTCCGGACAAACTCCCGGCCTTCTCAAGAGCGCAGCTGGCTGCAGCACTTGCACTCGCGGGTGACCGAGAGGGCGCCCGTCAAGTCGCCCCTGACAAGATGGACGCGGTGCCGGTGCCCGCACAAACAGGATCTACCTTCCGCTCACCTCAAAGGGACGATGCAGTGATGCTTCACGCTCTGGTTTCGGTCGACCCGAAGAACCCTGCGGTCTACGCCGTCTCCAAGCGCATCATAGAAGCCATGGACCTAGACGGAACATGGGGAACTACCCAGAGCACTGCATTTGCTCTCCTGGCGCTTGGAAAGGCGGCTTCGGTCTACGAGCCGTCCTCATATACCGGGACAGTCTCGGTCGACGGGAATCCGGTCGCCCAGTTTGACAGCAGCGGTGAAACAGTTGTGGATCTCTCCGCCTTCGCTTCAGCCCTATCGGCGGGCCGCGTCAAGCTGGACATTTCGGGGAACGGCACTGCATACTACGCGCTTACGGTGAGCGGCGTCCCGCTTTCGCCCAAAGAGGTCTCTGAGTCAGACAAAGGCATACGGGTTCGCCGTGAGCTTCTCGACAGGGACGGCGATCCGGTCGACCTCGAAAACATCCATCAGGGAGACGTGATGATCGCCCACATCACCGTGTCGCCAGAGGCTGAGAACCTAGAGAACGTGGTCATAGTGGATATGCTGCCTGCGGGTCTCGAGATCGAAAACCCGAGGCTCGGAAGAGACGTCTACCTCCCGTGGGCGGAGACAGACTTGCTGTCCACGGACTACATGGACATCCGAGACGACCGAATGATCTTGTTCACGAGCTTCTACTGGACCGGTGAGCACCACTTCTACTACGCTGTCAGAGCTGTCACGGAAGGCACCTTCGCTCTGCCGCCGATCAAGGCCGAGTGCATGTACGACCCTGCAGTGTACAGCGTGAGTGGTCAGGGCAGCGTGCGAGTAAGGGAGTCAGTCGGCCGTGCGTCGCAGTAGGCCCGAGGCCGAGCCTGCGGCCGGCCAGGATCGCTGGCGGTCCGAAGCCGAGCCTGCGGCCGACCCGCGTCTCCGCCGATCCGAAGCTGCCCCGGCAGCAGCCCAGGATCGCCGCGGGTCCGAAGTCACTCCAGCAGCCCCGGATCGTCGTGGGTCCGAAGCCGCCGCGGCAGCGGCCCAGGATCGTCGTCGGTCCGAAGCCGCCCCGGTAGTAGTCCAGGATTGCCGCCGGTCCGAGGCTGCACCGGCTGCCCCGCATCGCCGCAATAGACTAAAGGTAGTCTTGCTAGTCACCCTGAGCTGTGCAGCAGCTATCACGGCAGGTGTCTTTGTAGCCGCGCTTTCGACGACGGTGCCGATGGCCAAGCTTTGGACGCCGACGTCAACTCTCGTCTATGACAGCCAGGGCGGACTCATGGCCGCGTTTCTTGCGAGTGACGACCGCTGGAGAGTAAACGTGTCGCTCGACGAGGTGTCGGACGAGTTCATCCGTATGCTCATCGCATACGAGGACCGCTGGTTCTTCCGGCATTTCGGTGTCAACCCGCTGGCTATGGGCAGGGCTATCATTCAGAACCTGCGGACCCGATCGATCGTCTCTGGCGGCTCCACACTGACGATGCAGGTCGCCAGACTTCTCGACCCGAAGCCACGGACGATCACATCAAAGGTCGTCGAGATCTTCCAAGCAATGAGCCTTGAGCTGCGCTATTCCAAGAGAGATATACTCGAGATGTACGTCAATCTCGCACCGTACGGAGGCAACATCGAAGGGATCGGCGCAGCGTCGCTGCTGTACTTCGGCAAGAGCCCTGCAGAACTCAGCACCGGCGAAGCGGCACTCCTGGTCGCCCTGCCCAAGTCACCCGAATCGCTGAGACCAGACAGATTCGGGGATGCGGCCAGGGCGGCCCGGGACGAGGTGCTGAGAAGGGCTGTCCGGTTCGGCGCAATAGATGAAGCGTCGTGCACAGAGGCCCTGCTTGAGCCCGCTCCAACCTCCCGCAGAGAACTCCCGTCGGTCGCTCCGCACTTCACGCGCTTGGTTGCTCAGCGGCACGGGCCAGGGCGCATCTACACAGCTATCTCGCCCTACATCCAGACCGAAGTTGAGCGGCTGCTGGCACAGCATGTAGCTCGACTAAGGGAGGACGGAATCACCAATGGGTCGGTCGTTGTGATAGACAACCTCAATCTCAGAGTCGTCGCTTACGTCGGATCTGCCGACTTCCACGACACCGCTGCAGCGGGTCAGGTCGACGGGGCCAGAGCTCGGCGCTCACCCGGGTCCGCCCTGAAGCCGTTCATCTATGCCATGGCATTTGACCGCGGGATCATCACGCCCAGGTCCTATCTCGAAGATGTACCGGTTTCGTATGGCGAATACTCGCCTCAGAACTACTCAGGGACCTACAGCGGGCTGGTCTCCGCTCAGTCAGCACTGTCCCAATCATTGAACGTGCCCGCAGTCAATCTTCTAGCAGAGATAGGTGTCGACAGCTTCAGCAGCTTCCTGCGGGATGCCGGCATATCGTCGCTCGCCAGATCACGAGCGTATGGACTCAGTCTAGCCATAGGCGGCTGTGAAGTGAGTCTGCTTGAGCTCACGACTGCATATTCCGCCCTGGCCAACGGCGGCGTGCTTCAGCCCGCCTCGATGGTGACCGCAGTGGCGCCGACGAATGCCGCACCTGCTGCCGCACCTGCTGCAGCGCCGAGTGCAACGCTGGCTGGCACGTCGTCTGCCACACCGGCTAGCTCATCGGCTGCTACATCGACTGCCAAGCCGACTGGCACTTCGGCTCGCTCGTCAGCTGCCGCGCCGACCGCGGCATCTGCTGCAGTCCAGACCCGGCCCGCTCTCCGCCTCCTCTCGCCGGAGAGCGCATTTCTTGTAACCGAGATCCTGTCCGACAACGCCCGACCGGACTTCCCGCCAGGCTGGGAGTCCACCTCGTTGCCTAGAGTCGCCTGGAAGACAGGAACCTCCTACGGTCATCGCGACGCCTGGAGCATCGGGTATTCGCCCAGGTACACAGTCGGTGTTTGGATAGGCAACTTCTCGGGCGAGGCATCGAGCAAGCTGATCGGGGCAGAAGCAGCAGCTCCGCTTCTGTTTCAGATCATGAACAGGCTCCTTGAGGGCACTGAGACTGAGTGGTTCCGACGTCCGGAAACCCTTGTGAAGAGAGAGGTCTGCAGCCTGAGCGGCATGCCCGTTGGGCCCTACTGCTCAGTTGCTGTCGAGGATTACTGGATTCCAGGCAAGTCATCCGAGCAGGTCTGCGACCTGCACCGTTCATCGCTGATCGACCAGAGCACGGGGCTGCGCGTGCCTGACTACCTCAGAGGAACAGACGGCATCCTTGAACGGACGTACATCGAATGGCCGCCCGCAGTCGCTTCATGGATGGCTGCGACCGGCGCAACGGGGTACCGCCCGCCCCCGCTGGATCCGAGGTTCGCTCAGAAGATCTCCGGCGATCCTCCGCGGATCGTCTCGCCCATACGGGGCCGCGAGTACGAATTGAGGCCCGGCGTCGCCCCAGACCAGCAGAAACTGGCGCTCGTCGCGGAGGCGGGTTCAGGCGTCAGGCAGCTGTACTGGTTTATAGATGGCGAGTTCGTCGGGTCCGCGGCGCCGGGCGAAGCGGTCTTCTACACTCCGGCCCCCGGCACTCACGAGCTAGTGTGTCAGGACGAGCTGGGGCGCACTGCGAGGCTGAGCTTCGTGGTCACCACTCCTCATTGACCGATCGCAAGGCTCAATAGCTCGCCAGACTTGACCGAAGACCTGACGGAAGCCTCTACGGACCGCCAGACCGGGCGGACCACCGGGCCGGGCGGACCGTCGGACTTAACGGCCTGCCAAGCGATGTGCGCCTGCTTTACCTCTTGGGATTGTACTGCCACTTCGTGCCGGACGGGGTGTCCATGATCTCGACACCCGCAGCAGCGAGGCGGGCTCGCAGTTCGTCAGCGGTGGCGTAGTCGCGCCTAGCTCTCGCAGCCTGGCGTTCATCGAGCAGCCGCTTGAGCTCCTCGGGCAACTCTGCCCGCTGCCACTTGTCCACGCCGAGCCCGAGAACCCTGTCGAATCGGGATAGCAGCGATCGCTTCGTCGCCGCAGACAGACCCGGATCCTTCGCCATTTTCCACACTACACCCAGAGCAAGAGGCACATTTAGGTCTGCAGCGATGGCCGAGTCAAAAGCTTCGCTGTATGATCGCTCTTCCTCCGACACTTCGGTGGACGTCTCTTCCGGCCCTAAAGCAGTTGAACCATTGCTGCTATCCGGGACATCACTGGCGCCCGCTCCGGGCTCCTCGAGCCACCCCGTGTACAGGTTCCGCAGATTCGCCAAGGCGGTTTGAGCGCCCTTGAGAGCCTCCCAGGTGAACTGCAGGGGACTGCGGTAATGCGCCTGAAGGCAGAAGTACCTGTAGTCGTCCGGGGAGAATCCCATCTCCGCAAGCGCGGCCAGCGTGAGAAACCCTCCCGCAGACTTCGACATCTTGCCTTCCTTCATGATGAGGAACTCTGTGTGGAACCAGTAATTCACCCACTTGTGCCCGAACGCAGCCTCTGATTGGGCGATCTCATTCGTGTGGTGCACCGGGATGTGGTCGGACCCTCCGCAATGGATGTCGACATGCTCTCCGAGATACTGACTGGCTATTGCCGAGCACTCGATATGCCAACCCGGGAATCCCCTCCCGAACGGCGAATTCCACTTCATCTCCTGATCAGGGAACTTCGATTCCGTGAACCAAAGGACGAAGTCCAGCGGGTTTCTCTTGTTCGGGTCGACATCGACCCTGGCTCCCGCCTGCAGTTCCTCGAGCTGAAGGGCAGCGAGCGACCCGTAGTCGGCGAACCGGTCGACTGAAAAATACACGTTGCCACCGGCTTCGTAGGCATAGCCGCGGTCTATCAGACGCTGCACGATCTCGATCATCGCCGGTATATGCTCGGTCGCTCGCGCGACCGTGGTAGGCATCAGTATGTTCAGTGCGCGGATGTCATCAAAGAACGCTTTCTCATAGAACCTCGCTATCTCCCAGACAGTCTTGCCCTCCCGCCGGGCGCCGACTGTCATCTTGTCCTCTCCCGTGTCTGCGTCTGATGTCAAGTGCCCAACGTCTGTCACGTTCATCACGTGGTTGACTTCGTAGCCGAAATACGAGAGCATTCTCCGAAGCAGATCCTCTGAGACATAGGTCCGGAGGTTGCCGATGTGCGCGTAGTTGTACACCGTGGGGCCACAGGTGTACAGCCTGACCTTGCCCGGCTCTATCGATTGAAAGGGCACTTCAGCGCGCCCCATCGTGTTGAACAATGTGATCGTTCGGTTCACTCGCACACCTCCGTTGCTGGCTCGCACCTTCGTCTAGGCGGATTCGCACATACTGCATTCTTCCCTGTTTATGATAGGGTACATCATAGCTGCCTGCCGTGTCAACGAATCCCGCCCCGAAGCCATCCGCGCTGTGGCCGTGCCTGCGCTGCTGCTGTGTTTGCGCCGTCGCTACGCCTGCGCCGTCGCTGTGTTTGTGCTATCGCTGTATCTGCGCCGTGGCCGTGACTGCGCTGTTGCTGCGTCTGCGCTGTCGCTCGGTCTGCGCTGTCGTTATATCCCGAGCGCGCGCATATACCTCTCTCAACGATATATGGGTTCATCGTGTCCAGATCCCTCTTGGCTGACCCACCCAGCCTGGTTTAGCTGGCATAATCCCGATCCAAGAACCACCAAGGGTGATTCTCTAAGGTACCCGCATCGCTCTTGTACGTACATTGTCACCCGCCGCGCTGGCTACAAGTGACAGTTTCGTACGTACAAGAGCGTTTTGGGGGTCGGACATCTTCATCCTTGGAATGAATGCCCATAGAATCTCCCCTGCTACACAACGCGCGGCTGTCTGCATTTCCCATGGTTCTGGTGCTCTCCACATATATAGTTTCGAGGGGTATATGCATACGCACCGCGACTGCCCTCAGCTGACTCCCGTCCTTCCTGCTACGCTTCGCACTTCAAGCTGGCGCAAGCGTCGCCCGAGTTGGGCGACAGCACCCTGTGGTGAGACTACCCGACAGATACCTCGACTTTCGTCTCCCTCGCCTGCTCCGACTCATCTCCCTGCTCCAGCTCATCTCCCTGCTCTGAACCATCTTCCTGCTCTGACCTATCCCCATGGCCTGCCCCATTCCCGCGGCCAGACTCATCCCCGTGGCCAGACCCATTCCCATGGCCAGACTCATCCCCGTGCTCCGACACTGCAAGAATGAGTTCCCGGCTCCGGGTGACAGCCTTGAGGTCGAGATACGCGGCATTCAGAAACTCGTAGTTTTCGGCCGAGCAGCGCACTATCACGCGGTCGACTTCTGCCCCTTGAGACAGCCCGCGCTCAGACTTGAACTTGCGCACTATCGACACGATCTTGAGGAACTCGACGCCTCCCCTGGCTATACTGTCGTCTGCCTCGGGCGTGCCCGCCTCTGCTGTCTCGCCGTCGACCTCTGCCGTGCGACCCTCTGCTGTCCCGTCGCCCGCCTGGCTCCAATCGCCCATTGCTGTTGCGCCGTCGGCCTCTCCCGCGCCGCCCTCTGCCGCCGCACGGCCTGGCACAACCGCTGGGCCCATGCCCCACCGCAGCAGCTGGACGGACTCGCACCCTTCCTGCTCTCTGTAGTAAGCTTGGTAGATCTCCTCGGCTATGTGCGGCGCGAACACCGAGTACATCTTGAGGATCTCAAGCAATACTGCGTACAGTGTTGCTCGTGCTGATTCCCTCGCAGCTTCTCCTCTCACTGCCGGCTTGTACAGGCGCTCCTTCACGATCTCGAGGTAGTTGTCGCAGAAGTCGCTCCAGAAAAATGAGTCGAGCAGTTCTCGAGCTCGATGGATCTCGAAAGCCTCGAACGCCGCTCCCACCTCTTTCGAAACCGCGCAGGCCTTCTGAACTAGCCACCGGTCCATCGGCTCAGTGACGACCCACTGGTACGCGCCGCAGTCAACTGGCCGCCTGAATTCCCGAAGATGCGGGAGGACGAGTTTGGCGGCATTCCAAAGCTTGACGGGCAATCGCTGGTTGTTTCGGAGCTCTTCCTCCACGAACACGATGTCAGTCCCAAGCCGGCCAGTCGAGGTCCAGAGCCGAACAACGTCCGCTGAATACGTAGATATCAGCGACTGCGGCGACATAGCCTCATGGTCTTTGGACTTGCTCAGCTTCTCGCCTTTCTTTGCCATGACGAAGCCGCTGACCATTACGTTGCGCCACGGGATGCTCCCGGTGTGGTACACAGTCTTGACTATGGTGTAGAACGCCCAGGTACGGATGATGTCATGAGCTTGCGGCCGAAGGTCCATTGGGATCAGCGGGCGCCCGAACGCAGTCCCTCCGTCCCAACCCGCATTGATGAAGGGAGTAACCGATGAAGTCGCCCAGGTGTCCATCACGTCGCGCTCCGGGACGAAGTCAGTCGAGCCGCACTCGCACCTGTCCTTCGGCGAAGTCTCAAGTGGATCGACAGGCAGCTCTTCTCTGGCCGCCAGCCTCACTGACCCGCACTCGCTGCAGTACCAAACCGGAAAGGGCACTCCGTAGTAACGCTGCCTCGAAATGCACCAGTCCCACTGAAGGCTGTTCACCCAGTCCACGTACCTGTGCTTCATATACGGTGGGTGCCAGTCGATTTGGTCGGCGGCTTCGAGGAACCTGTCCTTCTTGTCCATAATGCGGATGAACCACTGCCGCGAGCTCAGGTATTCGATTGGAGTGCCGCACCTCTCGTGGCACGCCACTTGGTGGGTGACAGGCCGCCGAGCTCGCAGATGCCCCTGTGCATTGAGATCGTCGAGAATTGCTGCGCGTGCCTCTATACAGGTCATCCCCGAGTATCGGCCGTATCCTTCAGCAACCCGGCCGTCGCGTCCGATCATCTCACGCAGATCCAGCCTGTGTTCTCTCCACCACTTGATGTCCTGCTGGTCTCCAAACGTGCAACACATGACAGCCGCAGTGCCCAGCGACAGGTCGACAGCAGGATCGGACATGATCGGCACCCTTCGTCCGATCAGAGGCACTATCGCCTGGCGTCCCACCAGGTGCCGCCTTTGCTCATCTTCGGGGTGGACAAAGACCGCCACACAGGCGGGAATGAGTTCGGGCCTGGTCGTCGCGATTACCAGCTCCTCGTCAGCGTCGGTGCCAAAGGCAACATAGTTGAACCACGATTGGCTCTCTGCAGTCTCGACCTCTGCCTGAGCCACGGAGGTCATGCACTCCGTGCACCAGGCGTTTGGGTTCGTATCCTGGTAGACACCGCCTTTCTCAAAAACATCGAGAAACGACAGCTGCGATATCCGCCTGCATCTGCGGTCTATAGTCGAGTACTCAAGAGTCCAGTCTGCGCTGAACCCCAGGCTCTTCCACAGTTCTTTGAAGCGCTGTTCGTACCTGCCGGCCGTCTCTTGGCACAGGCGCACGAACTCCCTCCGGTCGATGTCAGACGCTTTGATTCCTAGTTCTCTCTCGACCAGTCTCTCCGTAGGCAGCCCGTTGTCGTCAAATCCGAAGGGAAGAAACACTCTGCGCCCCTTCATCCTCCAGTATCTTGCGACCATCTCCGCCTGCGTATAGGAGTAGACATGGCCGATGTGGATATCGCCGCTGACAGTCGGCGGAGGAGTGTCGACTGAGTAGACGGGGCCATCAGGCTGTGCATCAAATCTGAACAGACCTTTCTCTTCCCAGTACCGCTGCCACTTGGGTTCCGATTCCCGATGGGAATATCGTTTGGGTAGCATTGCCAGGCACCTCCTGCTCCAAAAATGGATGCAAAAACGGCCTTTCACCATAGGACGAAAGGCCGTCTTCCGCGGTACCACCCATCTTCATTCCCTAGCGGGAATGCACTCATTCAGGTACGGACTGCCGCCGCTGGCCTGACCGCCGCTGCCGACCTGGCGGCGCTGCCGGCCGCACTGCCGCTGCTGGCTTGACTGTCGCTGCCAGCCGCACTGCCGGTGCCGGCCTGGCGGCCGCCGCTGCGTGCTGCACTGCCGCTGCGTGCCGTCGATACCCTACCCCTCTAACGTGAGGAACCCGTCAGGACCTACTTGACCTGAACTCCGATGCTTTCGGCCCTGCCGCTCCCGGGCTACATTCAGCTCCTCCCGAACACCGGCTTACACCAACCGCCGGCTCTCTAGGCTTCGAAGGAAGTGCCTACTCCTCCCGATCTCCGCGTGTGTCAGTCTCTCTTTTAGCTTATGTATATAGCCGCTGGCGGCGTTTGTCAAGTGAGCGAGGCAGCCTCGCTGAAGGTTCTGAGCAATGCATCCGGTGTCTCAGAACCATTTCTGTAGGGAGGCATGAAATCCCGGCGAACGGCCCTCCCATGCTCCGTAAGTCAGCCTGTACTCGACACCGGCAAGGGTTCCGGACAGTCCTATTCCTGCGCTGGCAATCTGAGTTGCCAGGCCCGGCATCGCGCCGCCGCTCGCAGCAAACGCGCCGGCGTAGTCAAGGAACACACTGCCCCGATGCTTTTCGGCTATAGGTGTGCTGAACTCGATGCTGCCGAAGTACCCCTGATCTCCAATCAGTTCTCCTTCAGTATACCCTCGCACGCTGGACGCGCCTCCGACCGAGAACACATCTGATGAAGGCAGCTGTTCCGGCGCAATCTGCAGTGCCCCCCTCAGCGTCAGGAAGTACCGATCGCTCAATGCCTTTTGCCAGGTTAGCGTGGCTCCCAGCTTATTGAAGGTGCTGCTCTCGCTGCCACCAAACCCGGGGACGACCACTCCGTAAACGTATTCACATCCGCCTTGCCAGCTGAATCCCTGTTCCACCCACTGTGCACTCAACGCAATTCTTGCAGTGCGCGCGGTCGAACTCAACAGAGTTGTCCCCGCCAAGCTCGAACTCGAGTTCTTCCACTGCAACCGGATTGAGCCCCACAACCTGAACTCAGGTTCGGCGATCATCGGCCAACTCCACTCGATGTGAGAGCCGGAGGAATGTCCCTGCACTCCGAGGGCCCCAAACCCCGGCGTCATCACGTTGACGTCGGACTTGTCCGCCCCAATGGTCAGCTTGGCTCCCCGGACTCCGGTGGGAATGCGATATGACGCAGAGCAGGCAAATGTCTCGTCTGCCCAGGCCACAGAGACCGTAAGGTGATCCCCAAGTCCGTGCAGATGCCTGAGTACAGCCGTGAATCCGGTGCGAATCAAACCCGTATCGTCGCGGCCGGAGTTGTCTACAAAGGTCAACAGCTGGTCTGGAACCTCGTGCACCACGAGCAGACAGTCAGTCGTGCCGAACTCCTCTCCAGGCATGAGCTGAACAGCAACCTGGTCTTCGTCGACCCGATTGAAGTACGCTACAGCTTCCGTTATGTCGTCAAGGCGGACGAGCTCCCCTGTCACCAGGCGGATTCTGTCTGTGTAATAGCTGGCAACTGCGTTCGTGTTGCCCTCAACAAGAACTTTCCCAATGCGCCCTTCTACCAAGCGAACCCTGACCACACCATTCTCAACTGTCTGGGCCGGCAGAATGGCCTTTGCTGTGACGACGTTCTTTGCACGGTAGAGCTCATTGATCTCCTCGACCATCTGATTGAGGTCAGCAACGGTCACGGACTTGCCTATGTATCCGTGTGTGACTGATTGGATCTCCTCCTCGGACAGTATCTCCGAGGAGTCTATGACAACGTCTCTCAAGACAACGCTTGGGGCATCCTGCGAAAAGCACACAGCCGCAGATTGACAGATGATCCAGAAGGCCAGCAGCACCGCACATGCCGCTACCACCCATGCTGCCTTGCCGATCCTATTCGATTGGTCGTGACTGCTCATGCGAGTCTTCACCACGCTTCCCTTTGTCATGGGACCTATTGTCATACGACCCGGCCGCTGCCATCATCTTCGCGGGAATAGAGGCGAACCGGACTGGCTCCCGGCACCACCTTGTCTGTCGCCCTTGCCGTCGTCTTGGCCACCATCCTGGCCTCCCTTCTCATCCTCATCTTCGTCTTCGCCCTGGTCTTGGTCCCCATCCTGTGAGCCGCCTCCGAACACTACGCGACCGCCGTCCGGGCCGCCATCAGGGCCGCCAAGGTTCACGGCGCCTCCGGGAACGATCGTCAGACCCAAACCAGTGGAGAGCTGAGGAATCGACCCGCCTGACGCCATCCCTCCGAGGATTCTGTCCGTCTGCGAGAGGCCGGCCAGCAGCTGATCAATGGTGCCAGGTCTATAGACATCGACAGTTCCCGCAAGGCTCTTGATGTAGTCAGAGAACACATACCTTCCCTGGATCTCGAGGAAGATGTCTCCGTATGCCAAGGCATTGACCCTTGCGGCGGAAACGACGACTCGTTGGTCCTTCATGCCTATGCCGCCGCTCTCTGCGAACAGCTCCACCATGGATGCCTCGATGCTCCCGGTTACGGTCTGCTGGATGTGCCCGTTCTCAGCTTCGAGGACCGCCCTCTCCCGTGCAGCGATCAGATCCAACACAATACCGCGTCGGCTCCTCACATAGACGCTGCCTTGCGACGTCACTCTGAGCGCCGCGTCCAGCGCGTCGTAGACGAGCGGATTGCTTGCACCGATGTCGCCCGAGGCGGAAAGCAGTATCAGTCCAATCGGACTATCGATGACGATGTTCGGAGACCCATCGGTATTTCCGTTCAGGATGCCTCCGCCAGTGGACGTAAGCTCGATGCGTCCGAGCAAAGCATCTGACGTTGCTATCTGGGAGAGCACCATGTCGCCCGCGGTCTCAGTCAGGAAAATGCCGCCGGCCGCAGTCACGCTTATTGGGCTTGTGTACGGCGCCCGCGTGTCAATCAGAAGCGGCTTGGACGAGGAGCCTACTCCGCCGCCCCTAGCCTCGAGCCTTATGCTGTCTGCAACGATGTTGTTTCCGCTCGCCGACGAGTTGTTGGCGATGTAGGTACCTGCAGTCAGTGTGACGATCCCACCGACTGCGTGGATCCGGCCGAGGAGCAGAGCCCCATTGGTGACTGACAGCCTGACATCTCGCGATGAGGCGATCTCGCCGACCTGGAGGTCTCGGCCGATGTTCCTAATGAACACCCCCTCGGGTCCGTACGCGTACAGCAGACGTGCAGAACCCATCGCCTGAAGCTCGAGTTCGTTGTCATCCGTTCCGATAGATCCTCCGGCAAAGAGGTTAATCTGGGTAGCGACGATACTGACGTACACATCGTTGTCGCCGTCAAGGATGGATCCGCCGGCCTCGATCTGGACACTTCCTCTCTCAGCGTAGATGCCGTAAGGCTGATAGGGATTGAGTGGCGACGCGCTTCCGAGCCGCGACCGGATGTATATGTCCTCTCCTGTCGTGATCAAGATCGATCCCTGCTCCGCTGTCACAAGCCCTGTAGTCAAGCTCGAGTCCGGGCTCGAGATATAGATATGCGCATAGGCATCGGCGTTCAGCATGCCGGTCGGATCAAGCTTGACTGTCAACGGCTGGGCTGCAGACCCGATTGACCCATCAGACCTCAGCGTGAGGCTCCCTGTTCTGAAGTGGTAACCTCTCAACCCGAGTACTGGATGAGTGACAGTTGAGCCTGTGATAGACCCGACCGACGTCAAGTTCACCCAGTCTCTCCCGTAGATTTCGTCCACTGTGAGGTCGCCAGTGGAGTGGATATCTACGTAGTACGCTCTGGCAGTCAGGGAGCCGTCGGCCCTGACGACGAGTTGCTTCAGCGCACCGATGCGGCCATGACCCGCTTCCAGGAAGACATCCCTACCTATGACGTTTTCTTGCTCATCGGATCGGGCGTTTTCTATTGTTCCGTTCGCCGTGATCCGGGCGTCGCCCCCAGCCATGATCCTGAACACGTTCATGTCCTTCTCAGACGCCAGGTACACGAAACCTTGAGGAGCAAGTGCAATGACGTGTCCGGAAGCGTCAACATCCACCGTCTCTCTGGAAGTGATCCTGATGCTGGAGCCGCCCAAGAGTGTCACGTCCTTCTTCTCAGCACTCAGCAGCATGACTATTTGCTCGGCAGTGAGACGATCGACGAGGCGGAACTTGCCATATACCGTCCGTTGGACAGGTATGATCACCTCTTGATCATGACCTATTGACCCGCTCGAGGACAGAGTGATGTTCCTGCCGACTATGTTGGGCTCTTCTATCCAGAGCTTCGTGTCGGTCAGCTCCTTCGATACGAGCGACGCGCTGACGCTGTTTCGGAGCTCGCCCTCGCTCCACGAGTGTCCCGACGTGAGCGAATACCACTCGCTGAACCTCTCCGTGTCATACAGCTTCGGGTCGTAGACGGTGCTGCCTGAGACTTTGGGTCTTTCCACCGTGTATCTCCACTTCGGATCGAACGACCCGGTGGCCGAGCCGTACTTGCTGTGGAGTTCATGATACTCTGCGGTGAGGCGAGCCTCATGGTCTCGGATCATGGACTCAGTCCAGCCGAGCTCAGTCGCGAAGTAATGCTTCTCCGACTCGCTGAGAACAATCACCGATTTCGGCGAATAGGGCAATATGCTGCCGTCCTTGCCCCTGAATCTCTCACGGTACTGCCAATAGGTCTGATACTCCCTAAGCTTCTGGTTCTCATAGGCTGTCACTGTATCGTCAGCACTTCGCTTTGCCGCTTCTCCAGTCAGCCTAATCCTCTCCCAAAACTCGAGCATCTCGGCTTCTGCAACCACGTCTCTCTCCTGGTTGGGATTCACATCAATGATGCTGCCTTCGCTAGCCATTAGGTCCACATCGCCGTTGAGAGAGACCACGGAGTCAATAGCGAGGTCACCTGCATAGTCCGTTATGTAGATGCTGCCGGAAGCCCGTGCCTTCAGCCCCTCGGGACCAGCATCAACGTTGGCTCGCCATGGGGCAAACCCGATGCCGCCATGCTTGCTCTCCAACACCACGCGTCGGCCGGAAATGTAGCCAGAGCCTGTGCTTATGGTCCCTTCAGCGACGAGGTTCACCTCACCGCTCGCGTCGACGAATTCGCAGATGAGATCTCCCGCGATCTCATTGATGAAGATATCGCCGCCCGAGGTTGCCCTGAAGACTCCGCCCAAGAGGTCAGTGGTTATTGGATTCGAAGCACTGCCTACGCTGCCTGCCGCATCAAACTGGATGGTCGCGGCGCGTATGCCTGCCGCAGGGTTGGCAGTCTGCATGATGGAGCCGGAGGAGCCGGTTGCGATCATCCAAACGAGACCGGCCCCGCTCTCAATGAGCCCATCAACAATGATAGTGGGCGAAGTCACTCTGATCCGACCTTCGTCGTGCCCAACGAAGTTGATCCTTATGGTGTTGGACGCGCTTATGTTGTGTTCATGTACACCGGCTTGCCATATGAAGCGCGCATAGGTCAGGAGGAGCTCACGATAGCCATCCTCGTCTCTAATGATCACCGGGTCGCCGGATTGCCCCCAGCCCGTGTCAAGAATCGTCCATACCTGTCCCCTATACCAGTACGTCTCATCGTGTCCGGGCAATACACGCAGGTGGTCGATCTGAAGGTCCCTGCTTGAGGACTCGGTCACAGGTTCGCCGTCCTCTATCGAGATGTCTCCGCCAATGATCCTCATGATCGCGGTCTTCGTCTCAGTAGTGACCGTTTCCGTCAGAGACGTCCACGAGTAGTACTGGTTCTCGCGCGGCTGGTATCCCGTCAACCTGCCCGGGGTAGTGTACTCGAGCGTCGTGATCTTCAATGGATCATCCCAGTCGGGCACTCTGTTGCTGCGAACCTGGATCGCAGACCCGACTCTGGTTATCTCAGTGACCAGCGGCGTATTTGCGAAGTAGGAGACGTGGGCGCTGTCCGTCCGCTTGCCATAGTCAATGATCTTGATCCTGCCCTCGATGCCTTCACCGGCACCTGCTGAGATGTTGCGCAGCTTGAGTGCGTATTGGGTCTCGTTGAAGATGAAGATCTGGCTGTAGCCGTCGAGAACCCGCAGCTCGCCAATGCCCGTGTTCATTATGTGACCCACGAGTTCCATGTACCCTCCGAGTGCGGGGATCGGGGTCAGCTCCAGGCAGTTCTCCGCAGCGTTGTAGAACACCTCAATGCCACTTGATACCACATAACCCTTGTCGTCCTTCACCACGGACAAGCCGGGAATACTGAGCGAATAGAGCGGATTCGGGTTCTCACCCCTTGCCAGCTTCGATTCGTAGTCAGCTTTGTGCGCTCGGATCTGATCCTCGACGTCGTCAGGCGAGATGACGAGTTCGCGATTAGGAACGCCGCTCTGAACAATGCCATTGATGTTCAGATACTGGCCTGCGATGAACACCTTGTTTCCGGCGATCAGCGACGGCGTGTCGAGATCCCCAAGATCGATTTCTCCCTCCTCCGCCAGCTGCCGCGGACTCTTGACCAGCACCGCCTCGCCGCCCACACTCTCGAATCGCCTGATGAGCCCGGCCCATCTCTGCCGCACATCGCCTGCGACATGAGTGAAGCCGTCAGAATAACCGATGTAGATGTTCCTGCCCGCCGAAATCCGGACGGTTTCCGCGACGATGTCCGCGTTCTTGCCTACCTGAACGCTGCCGTAGTCGCTTCGGATCTCAACCGTGCCTTTGAGATTGATGATGCTCTTGTCAATGAAGATGTCAGGACCCCAACCGTCAGAGTCGTAGTATTTGTTGACGACCGATATGGTCGGAGTGCCACCAACCTGGAGATCGCCGTTGAACCGACCACCCGAGTCCGCGTTAATCGTGTTGACCTGGCCAGGAGTCGTCACGCCCATTCCATTGAAGTAGATTCGCCCTTCCTCCGAGATCGTCATCAGATTCGTCCTGAGGTAGTTGGGGCTACTGTTTTCGATCCTGATCACGGCGTCGCCCGGAGCACGCAGGCTCCCCGACCCAGTCAGTGACAGCGCGTCGATGTAGATATTGCCCAACCTGATCTCTATCGGCTGAGATACATTCAGAATCCCTGCGTTCTCGCGGTTCTTGAGTTCGCGCAACTGCTCCGTCAATTGCCCACGTTCAGCCACGAGTTCCGCGTGAAGTGGCGCCTCCACGTCGTCTACGCCATCCTCCTCGATGAACTCTATCGCAGCCACGACCTCGTTCAAGCGCTCCTGCACTGTGTTGCGGAGATTCTCAGTCGAAGGGAAGACTGTCATACCTGCAGTGGTCTCCGGGCTTAGGGTCCCATCTTGATTGATGATCACCTGGTAGTGTCTCTTGCGTCCGACCTCTACGGTTCCGTCTACGTTCACTCTCGAGCTGTAGACCTCAGTCGACGAGCGATACTCCTTCTCCAGGGTGATCTCTTCGTCACTGAAGTCGAACACATCGTTGAGCAGGTTTGCTAAGTACTCTGCGACCTCCCTGTAGAAGTCCGTTGCCTTGCCATAGCCGTAGACAGTCCTGCCGCCGAGCTGAGTCGACAGACTGATGTCGCCCGCCGCACCCACGCTCGCACCCGTACCTATGCTGATGTTGTTGGATTCGCTCAGATAGGCATTCGCGACCGGATCCGTGTTGATCGGAAATGCGGTCCTGTTCCACAGGAGGGTGCGGGCCGTGACGGTATGCTCCAGATCGCTCGAGCCCGCCTGGAGTCTGATGTTGCCATCGGCCTCGAGTCGAGCTCCGGTCCCTATCTCGATCACGTTGGTCATTGTGGCTCTTGCTTCTGACGAACCCATAGCTGCCCCGGAGAGGCCGAACGTCTTGCCCATGGCCAAGGTTTCAATTTCGACTAGACCGGAAGCCGACAAGGCGATATCTCGTGAACTCGCCAATCTCGAACCCGAGCCGACAGTGATGCGAGCATCGTTGAGACTGTTCTCGATCCTGTTCTTCGCCTAGGCAACAGCTATCGCACCGCCGGAATCAAGGCCAACCATGTCCTGAGCCACAACGGCGTTCCACGCAGACATGGTCAGACCACCGGATCCGTCGGTCCCACCATAAACTTCGATAGACGCATTCTGTCCCACTGCCACGATTGCCCTGTTCTTGATGGTTGTAGTGCTCTCGGCGGCGGGTCCGTCAAACAGTCCGCCCGAGCCCGATCTGACGTTGTACTCGTCCAACGGGTCTTTCACTACCCAGTTATCGGCCTTGACCGAGAGCGAGCCTGCCCTGATCACTGCGCCGCTCAATATATCTACAGTCACTGAGTGATCCACGTCGTTGCGCGCACTGCTGCCACTCATGCCGACGACAGATGCTGTTATGGTGTCGGTCTTTGCGTTGAAGACCGATTCGTGCTCAGACGTCAGCCTGAACTCGCCGACATCGATCCTGGCTGTCTGACTGCCGCTGGAAACCCATGCGGCAGTGGCGCCTCTAGTGGTGGTTTGAGCCGAAGCACCATGCCCTGCAATGGCTCCGCCCGTACCTGCCACCGCCTCAGCGTAGTTGTCGTCTTTGCCAGAGGCAAAAATGTCCATCAAGCTGCCACTGACTACGACGTTGTGGCCCAGGTATGCCTTGGTGGTGGTATCAGAAGAGGCAATGGCCGTGTTGCCGCCGATAGCGAGTCCTCCTAGAGTCTTGCCAGTGGAGTAGGCGTTCTGCTTTGTAGAAGCCTGCGAGTATACAGACGCAGGTCCAGTCACTGTCAGAGTGCTTCCGCCGCCGACAAAGGCCTCGACCGAAGCCGCACTCTCCGCCTTGGTATCCGTAGCGGCAAACCCGACCCCAAGGCCGCCAGTCGAACCCGACGCGTATGCCCGGGTGGACTCGTTGCGGCCTTCCGGCGCAGGGAGGATTCTCGCGTCGATGATAAGCATGCCGCTGCTAACCATATTTGACTGACCGATGTATGCGCTGACCTTGGGAGCGTTCTTAGCTTCAGCCTTTGATACGCCGATAGTGAGCGAGGCCGATATGTTCACGCCTCTGGATTCAGCGTCAGCGACCGATTGAGCAGATGCTGTCACGTTCATCTGCCCCCAGACCGTAGCACTGACTGACGGGCCCGTGTACGCCGATGTCTCCGACTCAGCCTTGACTGTGGCTATTGAGCCGCTTCCTGCTGCAATCCCTCCTGCGCCGGCTTTGGTCAACGCCTTCGACTCATCCGATGTTTTCGCCGACACGGTCAGTTGTCCCGCACTCACCGTAGCCGCATCGAGGTGAGCTGTGTTGGTGCCCGCAACCACCGAGTCGGCCAGCACAGCTCCTCCTGCGACAACCGAGTATGCATGTCCGTCTGCTGTTGCATTTGCCCGGTTGCTGGAGTAGGACGCAATTGTCACAGCTCCTGCTGCCTGAAGGAGAGATCCGGCACCGCCCGCAACGTACGATTCTATGTGCGCCGACGAGACTGCGTCTGCGTCTGAGCCGACTCCGCCGAGCCCGAGCGAACCTACTGCCGACCATGCGTCGGCCCATGCTCCATAGTCGGCGAGCGGCCTATCGTTCGCATCAGTGTTGTGGCGCGCCTGCACTATGATGGACCCCGTGACGGAGTTCAAAGATGAACTGGAACCGACATACGACTTGATGTCCGGTGCCAGCTTCGCCTCAGCTATGCTCACTCCGATGGTGAAAAGCGCAGAGAGATTCAGTCCTCTGGCCTCTGCCTTCGCACCTGCCAGCGACTCAGTTCGGACTGTGATGTCCCGCGACGTTGTGACCCTTGCGGCCGCTCCGATGTGGGCGTCAATGATCGGGTCAATCGTGGCGACCGCGTCAGCCCCGATTCCCGATACGGCTCCGATAGCACCGCCGTCGACAAGCGCGACTGCGGCATTGCGGACGCGGGCCGGCGGGTTGAGTGAGGCGACAACATCTAGGCTGCCCACAGACATGCCCTGAGCAGCACCGACTGTGACCCCGTCTCCAAGATATGACTTCACGCTTCCAGTCACCATTGCACGAGACAACACGGCTTGTGCAGTTACCCCTCCGCTGACACCTACTCCTGTAGTCTCAGCATTGACATGGGGCACATGCTGAGCCACAACGCTTGCGTTTCGAGCCCTGTCAATCCTTGAGTTGTCGCCCACGATAGCTGTCGTTGTGCTGGCATCCTCCAGCTTCGTGTACGGGACACCCACAGCGAGAGCTGCAGTGGCCTGCAGTCCCACTGCTTTGCCTATCAACGAAACGACCGATCCGGCCTTCACGAGGATGTCCGAGTCGTCGCCCGCAGAGATCCCAGCACTGGTACCGGTCGCCGCCTTGGTGATCCCGGAGTCCTTTGCGTAGATGACCGCCCCCGAGATCGTTCCTCCAGATAAGGCACCAATCAATGCCTGCAAGTTCGAGGTGCGCTCAGATGTTGCGGTGATGCTCACTCCGCCCGTACCCGTGATCTTCGTGCTCGCACCTGTCTCAGCAATGGACTGGCCCTCATCACTCAGGTAGATAATCGAGCCGCCCAGATCGCCGAACGCTGAACCGACGCCAGACATCGTCTTGACATCGTGGTCCTGATCGAGGTACGAACTCAAGGCGACGCTTCCCCCACCGTTGAACGTGACATTCGAACCGGTATACGCACTCACGACCGGCTGCAGCGTGGTCACACTGACTGCGGCTCCGGTGGCAAAGGCTCCGATCGTCGCACCGGCTGCCAACTGGTCGAAATCGATGATTTCTTTGGCCGACAGTGAGATATCGTGGGCATTGATCTGGACGCCATCCTGTGTGAACGCGTTGGTCCCTGACGGCACAATGCCTGCACCGGCACTCATGACCGCCATCGCCATAGACACGCTGTCGCTGTCCTCAGGCAGTGCTGCGCGTTCGTCTACCCTTCTGTCGTCACCGATGAGGTCTACGTCAGCCAGAATGCCCATCGTGGTGTTGACGATATCTCTAATCGCACCGACGGCTTCTGCAAAGGCCGTGAAGTCGCCGATCAAGCCGCCCAGCAGGAAATCGACGATACTCCAGAAGCCTAGTTCGCCGAAGCTGTTCCCCTGATCGCCAGATGCCTCGATGCTCAGTCCTTGAGTGCCGCCAGTCATCATTGCCATGTTCATGCTGTCGGATGAAGAACGGGCTGCATCCGCATCAGGATCCCTTAGCTGTTTGTCAATGACTCCTTCGATGCTCTTGCCGTCTGATGACTGGAGCACATCCCTGAGGGATCCCGCCGGTGTCTGAACGTCAAGATCCAGGCCGCGGCCGACGAACCAAACCGATACGCCTCCGGACACTCCGACAGCGCCTCCTGCGTGGACCACCGTGTAGTCTTTCAGGTTTCTGCGCGCTGTAGCGGTAACGCTCACGTTCTCTCTGGCGTTCAGTTCGACGTTCTGACCAAGATATGCCGCAGTGTCGTTCCTGATCAACCCTACGTTGACGGCACCCGAGATTCCGGCGACGCCTCCGCCTACGCCGGCAGTAATGGACTTCACAGCCACATCGTTCTGTGCACTCACGGTGACTGACTGTGCACTGCTGGCTTGGCTCTGGTCTATATTGATCCTCGACTCATCGTCGATGAACGCAACCGTCTTGGAATCGATCTTGTTGACCGTTACCGCGCCCGCGACTCCTGCGTATACGCCGGCGCCGCCGCCAGCCACCACATTGAAGATGTCCTCTTTGCTGAAGGCGCTCACCAAGAGTCCCGACGCCTCATTGTGAGAGTTGCCATGGGCATTGACTGTCGATCCGGCCTCAATGAAGGCCTGCGTATCCTTGCTGATAATGGTGACGCCGACCGACTGGCTCACACCGGCGCCCACGCCGAATGCGAAGGTTCCGTCTATTATGTCGATCTCAGTCGAGTCTTCAGAGACCAGCGTCACTGACCCTCGTGAGTCAATCTGTGAGCCACCACCAGCCCAAGCGTGTGTGCGGTTGTTTATGTAGTTGACTGAGACGCTGCCGGCCACTCCTGCAGCTCCTCCGGCCGCAGTGGTAGCAGCGATCGACAGGATCTCCTCTGTGGAATGAGCCTGAATCGAGACGTCTCCTCCTGCGTTGACCCTGCTGGAGTCGTCAACGTACGCCTCAGTAGTATTCTCCACGATGGTGATGTCGGCGCCGGGGCCTATACCGGCCTGTATGCCTCCTGCGAGAGCTCCGGCGATGCCGAGGTGGTAGAAGTCCGTGCCTGCAGCCACGAGGACAGCCGGAGTTGGGCCGTAGACGGCCGTGGTCTGGTTGACCTCCGCGTTGGCGCCGATATACGCGCGAGTCTCATTGCTGACCTTTGTCACTGTGGCTCCTGCAGACACGCCGACAGAGCCAAACGATCCTCCTGCGGCGATGCTCTCCACGTGATCTCTGGCTGAGGCAGTCACCGCTAGTCCTCGAACACTCGTCTTCGCAACGGTCGCCACCCTATCCTTGGTCAGCGACTCGCTCTCGATTCGATCTTCCTCGTCAACCTTGCCGTCGCCAGTGAGATCTTCCGCAGCCCCGAATGTAGGCCTCCTGACCCTGACGTCGCCACTGGACAGCGCTTCGTAGCTGATGATGTACCGCCCGGCATCGACCTCGGCCGCCTCATCGCTGCCCATCGCCGTGATCCTGGCTCCGGCGCCAATGAACGCCTCTGTGGTCTTGTCGATGACTGCAACAGCTCCCGAGGCGCCGACTCCCGCAGTGTTTCCGAATGCAGCGCTGCCGTCGATCAAGCGCATCTCGTTGTCGTCACGAGCCGAGACCAGCACGTTGCGGCTCGAGACCACAGCATGATCTCCGATGTAGCCCTGAGTCGTATTGGTGATGCGGAACACAGACATTGACCCGGCCACGCTGACCCCCAACGAACCATCGGCGACTCCCGACACGGAGGTTATGTCTTCACTCGATTCAGCGAGCACTCTCAACGTGCGGGCCGCGTTGGCTATTGTCTTACCGCTCTCAGACGAGGCTATATAGGCCTGCGTCGTCTTTCCGATGACGGTTACATCAGCCCCTGCGCCCGCTCCGGCCTTTGCGCCAAAGGCTGCGGCTCCTGCTACGCTCAAGAGGTCTGTGAGGTCCTTCGCAGTCACGCTCACAGACTGCGAAGGGCCCGGTATTACAAGGTCACCTGTGCTGTTGACCTTCGCGCCTGAGGCTATGTAGGACTTGGTTTTCTGAGTCAAGGTATTGATGACAGAAGACGGGGCCACGGCGGTGGAGCCGGCGCCCGCGACACCAGCCGCAATGCTAGTCAGATCCTCACTCGCCTCCGCCGACACCGTGGTGTTCCTATACGCCCATACGTCAGCCTTACCGATAAAGGCTTCCGTCTCGTTGTCTATGATACTGGTAGCCAGAGACGCGCCTACTCCTGCTTTGCTCCCGCCAGCAGCGCCTCCAGCGATGGTGAGTGCCTTATGCTCATTGGTCGCCTCAACAATGTGATCGCCTTCGCCGACGCCGTCCCGGCCTGCACGCACAACTGCGTCATCGCCTATGAACGCCTTCACATGGTTCTCAGACTTGATTACAGAGGTCACGCCCACGACGCCAGCCGTGTCTGCACCTGCCGCGCTGACCCCGAACGAGCCCACATCCAGTCTGGAGCGTGCAAGCACGTTCACGGATCCGGCGACTACCAACGCATTGTCAGATATGCTGCTCTCAATCTTTGTCTTATTGACCACGTTGACATGGGAGCCGCCCACACCTGTATTGAATGCGCCGGACACGGCCCCGGTAAACGCCTTCGCCAGCGCGTCATACTCGCTCCGTATCGTCACATTGCCCGTGCTTTCGACGAGCGTACTCGCGCCGATGGAAGCCGTCAGCACATCCTCGAAGTAGTTGACTGCATACGCTCCGGACACGGCAGCTTCCTCGGCCGCCCCGCCCGCAATGGCCTCTGTGTAGTAGTTGTTCTGTCCAAGCAGAGGCTGCAGATTGAGGCTGTCGAAGCCCGTGAACTCAAACGGCACGCCGCCCGAGACTTTGTTGCTCTTCGCGCTGACCTCCAGGCTGGCTGCGCTTATGCTTGCGCGTTCACCAACGTGAGCGTCATACAGGTTGCGGGACACTATGGTGGCGACTGACGCACCGACTCCAACGTTGGCGCCTGCAGCGCCGTCCCAGGCCTTTGCGGAGAGCTTGCTCGTGTTGTCTGCGGCGATGCTGACGTTGCCTGCGTCCTGGATAACTGAATCATTGCCTACATATGCTTTGGTGTCGGCATCGCTATTTGTGACTGCAAGTGCGCCTGCCACGCCTACCTTTCGGGCACCGGAGCCCGACATCGCCTCGGCAGCGAGTCTGTTGACGTAGTCGCCGCTGGTGTTCTGCGTCGAAACGGCCCTTACAGTGATATCTCCCATCGAGCTCGAATTCGCTGGCGATACAGTGCTGTAACTCCCAATGTAGGCCTCTGTTTCGTTCTCGACTATGCTCAGCGCCACGGAGTTGCTGACGCCTGTGGATGTGAACAAGCTCGCGGTGGACCCATCAGCTCTGGTGCTGTAGTTGGATCTGTTGGTGGCGCTCAGGTTGATGTTGCCGTCAACCCCGATGCTGCGCCTGTCGCCCGGCCCCGTTCCGCTGCCGATATACGCCCGGACGTTGTCGTCCATCTCCGATATGGCCACAGCCGCGGCTACCAGCACCTTGCCGTTGTTCTCGGTACCTGCCTGCTTGTCCTGGGTCTCATCGAGCTTCTTCCGGCTCGTACTCTCCTTGTTGTCACCGTCTGTCTTGTCTCTCGCACCGAGGGCGCTTGCAGACGCTTCGGTAAGGTATGTGCGCTCTGCTTCGGCCGATATGGTTAGGCCGCCGCGAGCCTCGAGACTCCTGTCGACGAGAGCTTTAACCTCTGTATCAGTGCTCAAGACGGCTGCCGAAGCCCCGACTCCTACATTGCTGGACTGTGTGTTTCCGATCGCTTTCACCGTGCCGCCGCCGGAGTCTCTTGCCTCGAGGCTAACCGCGCCGGATGCACCAATGCCGCTCGCACTTCCGCTTCCCGAGGCTATGTGTGCTATGGTCTGCTGGTTCAGTGCAGCGACTGCCACTGAGGCGTCAATCGCCACGCCACCTTCGGCACCCGCCTTGGCCTCTGTCTCAGAATCATGATCCGACGAGGCACTGATTGTTACGTTGCGTGCGCCGGTGAGCGCTGCTCCGTCTCCAACGCGCACTTCAGATCCGATGCCGGCTTCAGTCACATCGGTCAATATATTCACCGCTACTGAAGCACCAACGCCGACAGACCCGGTTGCGCCTTCCTTCTGCGGAGTGGCCTTAGCTACGTCTAGCGACCGGCTTTCCGCAGTCAAGACAACGTCCATTCCGCCTGCGTCGACGTCTGCGAGTTCACGTATCTGTGCGAGTGTGGTGCTGTTGACGATGTTGAGAGCGAGTGACCCGGCCACTCCGACATCCTCAGATCCGGCCCCGGATACTGCCTCTACTCTCGAGTTTGCGGTCGTGTCGGGATTATCTTCAGAGCCGGTGTTCCGCATCTTCGCTTCTATGGTCAGGCCCTTGACTTCAAAGGTTCCCCGGTCGAGATAGGCCTCGTTTGTCGTAGTCAGGCTGTTGATCGCAACGGCTGCCCCGACTCCCACGTCTGGCTGGCGGCCATCCACAGCACTGCCGTCGGCTTTGACCACTACGTCGGTGTTGCTGCTCGATTTGACAGTTAGACTCTTGTCAGCATCTATGTCCGCCAATTCTGCCGTATGTGCCCTCGCAGCCGACTCGACTACGCTCACACTGATTGCTGCAGCTACGCTGACACTGCCTTCGTCTGTCTTTGCAGATGGAGTCTCCTTATCGACGGGAGTCGTGGCGGTGCTGCCCTCTCTGGCAGCCTCGACCGTCTTCTCCCTCGCGAGCTCCTTCTGGTCCTCAATCTTCTTGTCGACGCCGTCGTCCGGATCGCCCGGCTGCTTCCTTTGGCCGCCCTTGGCTCCAGCCTCCGAGGATGTCTCTGCGCTGGTCGAGCTCGAGGCCTCGATGGTAATAGACCCTCCATTCGAGACCAAACCACCGCCAAGCACGGCCTCAGCCGTGTCTTCGGCAAACGTAAGCGCCACAGGCGCTCCTATCGCGGCGTTGTGACCTGTGCTCCTCCCTTTTGCGGTCGTCTGCACACTGCCGGTGTTAGTCGCCTTGATACTGGAGTTTTGCTGGACCGAAACGTCTTCGTTGACGTCGATGGAGTTGACAGAGGCGATGGTCCTGTTGGCCACCACAGACAGGGCTACTGCAGGACTCACTGCCACCCCGCCCTGAGCTCCCGCACTCGCTTCGGTCTTGGCGGTGTGGCTGCCCGTAGCCGACACGTTCAAACCGCCACCGGTGTTGATCGTTGCGTCAGGGATTTCGGCCGCGGTTTCGGCCAAAGCCACATTGATCGCAACGGACGCACCAACGCCCACATCTGACCCCGATGCGTCGTCCTTCGGAGAAGCCTTGGCCTCATCTCTTGACGCACTCTGCGCGGACACGGTGACACCACCGGTGCCCGCGGTAATCCAGGCCGAATCATCTATCGATGAAGCCGTCCTGCTGTCGGACAGGTTGACTGCAAGAGCGCCGGCCACGCCTACGTCTCCTGCACCCGCGCCGGATATTGCCTCGGCCTTGTACTCGCTCTGCTTGTCTGCGGGCTTACCGCCACCGGCCTCGATCTCGAGAGTCTTGGCCTCAATCTTCAGCGTACGGGCATGATGGTTCCCGCCTAGATAGGCCTCATTTGTGGAGGTGACCTTGTTAATGGCCACTGCGGAGGCTATGCCAACACCTTGCTTGGTCCGATCCACCGTACTGCCGTCAGCTTTGACGGACACATCCGTGTTGGCTGCAGAGGTTATCGTCACTTGTCCCTTCTCGTCCGAGTCACCGTCGGCGTACAGACGCGCACTATCCGCTACCTTTGCGCGCGCAAGTGACGTCACAACGTTGACGCCCACCGCAGAAGCTACACTAACGCTATCGTCCTCACTGGTGCCAGTCTTCGCCTTAGGGGCTTCCTTGTTCCCTCCGGGCGGATCAGGCCGGTCTTGACGCTTGACCTCTTCTTTCTTCTCCTCTGCCAGGGCTTTCTGTCCCGCTATCTTCTGGTCCACACCGTCCTTTGGCGTAGACTCGTCCTTCTCTTTCTCGCCCTTTTGACCCGCAGTTGCAGTGGTCTGCACACTGACCCTCTCATTCGCTGTGATGCTGATGGAGCCGGCGTCGTCCTCTACCCCGACCCCGCTCGCGCCGTCCTCCACCACTGCCTCTGACGACGCATCGACAATGGCGACTGCCACTGCTGCGCCAATCGCCAGCTCCTGTGCATTGGCACTGCCCGCCGCAGTCGTCGTCACTGTCTCAGTGTTACGTGCCTTGATCTCGAAATCGCCATTTGCGAACGCGTAAATATGCACCGTGTCCCTAGCCGACCCAAGCCTCGCGACTACTGAGTTCTCTGACAACGAGATCGCAGACGCAGCCGTGACAGCAACCCCGCCCTTGGCTCCCGCTTTCGCCTCGGTGTCGATCGTGTGAGTGCTGTCTGACCAAATGCGGATGGCGCCTGAACGGGCACTCACCCCATCGGCCGCGATCTCTGCGAGAGTCCTGCTTAGGGCCACATTTAGAGCAACTGATGCGCCTATGCCTACGTCAGATCCGCTGGTTGCATCTCCCAAGGGAAGGGCTTTCGCAACGTCGTTCGACCGGTCCGACGCAGACACGGTCACGCCGCCTCCCTGGGCTTCGACCCCTGCATTGTTCTTGATGTACGCAGCTGTGCTCCTGTCGACGAGGTTGACCGCAAGTGCACCTGCCACGCCTACATCCCCTGCACCGGCACCGGATACTGCCTCGGCCTTGAACTCATTCTGCGTGTCGGCGGACTCACCGCTGCCCACTTCGAGAGTCTTGGCCTCAAGTTTGACTCCACCACCGGCGCTGTGATAGCCGGTTCCCAAATAGGTTTCGTTAGTAGACGTGACCTTGTTGAGCGCCACTGCGGCGGCTATCCCAACCTGCGGCTTGCTTTGATCTACGCTACTGCTGTCAGCCTTGACCGACACGTCTGTATGTGCGGCAGAAGACAAGCTCAGGTTCCCGCTTCCCTCGGCGTTAGCATGTAGGCCGCTCGTAACATTCGCCCTTGTTGTGACGGACACAACATTGACGCCGACTGCACCTGCAACGCTCACCGTTCCGTCAGCCGTCTTTGCGGAAGGCGCGACTCCCTCGTCGGATCCTCCGCCATCCGAACCAGCCTCACCCTTGGCTTCGGCCTTCTTCTTGCCGACTAGGTCGGTTTGCTTCTTTGTATTCTGATCCACCCCGTCGTCTGGCGTGGACGCGTCTCTTTTCTTGCCACCGAGCTCGCCGGCGATAGCCTGCGTGTCTATTCGGTTGACACCTTGTGCGCTGATCGCAATGCCCGCGTCGCCATAGGTCGTCACGCTTCTGTCTGTTTCTGCTTCCGACGTGCTATCGACCAAGGCGATTGCCACCGCAGCCCCAATCGAAAGGTCGTTACCTCGGCTGCTGCCCTTGGCCAAGGTAGAGATGCTCTCTTTGCTGTCGGCGGACACACTCAGGTTGCCCTCAATGCGCAGTATTTCGTACGGGTATAAGAACGACCCCGCTCCCAATCGCGCTGTGGTTACGTTCTCAAAAAGCGAGACAGCCGATGCAGCAGTCGTCGCAACGCCGCCACTGGCGCCTGCAATAGCCTCTGTCTCCATGCTGTGATCTGACGCGGCTGTCACAGTCAGATCTCCGAGCACTGCTGGATCCGAGCCGTCGGTGATCTGTGCGCGGTCGGACAGCTCCGCCAGTGTAGTGCGCACGGCTACGTTCACCGCAACGGAAGCGCCTACGCCGGCGGTCTCGCCGGTGATCGTCTCGTGCGGCGTCGCGCTGGCGCGATCTCCCGTTCTATCAGATGCCGAGATCACGACGTTTCCGTTGCCAGGCATCACCACAATCGCCGGCTCTCCGATCAGCGCAGCAGTCTTGCTGTCCGTAAGGTTGAGTGCAAGTGCCCCTGCAACGCCGACCTCCTTGGCGCCCGCCCCGGAGACCGCCACTGCGGAAAACGTATTCGCCTTGTCCTCGCCGGACTGACCTTCGTTCAGTGTTCTGGTATGAGCCTGGATCGTCAGAGACGGAGTCTCGTGCCCGCCGCCCAGATACGCTTCGTTCACAGACGTCGCCTTGTTTATGGCGACCGCAGACGCGACTCCGATTTGGTCGCCGCCCCCACTAACCCTACTGCCATCAGCCGTGACCGACACATCCGTGTTTGCAGCCGAAGACAGGTTCAGGCTGCCGCCCCAAGAGATGCGAGTTATTGCGTCGTCGCTAGTAGAGGCTCTTGTGGTAGCCGAAACCAGGTTTACTCCGATGGCCGCGGCCACGCCGACCTTCCCCTCGCCGGTCTCAGCGGAAGGTACGACTTTCTCGACATCGCCCTCTCCGTCGCTGCCCTCTCCACCGCCGCCGCCGCTCTTGAGCTTCTCTTTTTTGGACTCGGCTAGCGAGGTCTGCTTCTGAATCTGCTTGTCTACGCCGTCCGGCGGTGTCTGTTCATCCGCCTTCTCGGCGCCCAGACGGCCGGCCGTCGAGGAGGTGTTGATGCGACGGTAAGACTCTGATCCAAGATCGACACTGCCCGCCTCCACGCCTCGCTCAAGCGTCGCCTCAGTAGAGCTATCGACGATGGCAAGTGCCAGCGCAGGACCGATGGACGCACTCTGGCCCGCTGCGCTGCCGCTCGCAGACGTAGTGATCTCCTCCCGGCTGCTCGCGCCGATCTTCAGCCCGGGACCCGTAGACACCTTCAGGAAGCCGTCTCCTTCGACCTGCCCGAGGCCTGCCCAAGTTAAGTTGTCTACAATAGTGAGTGCAACTGCGGGCGCAACAGCCGTGGCACCAGCCACACCAGCCTGTGCCTCAGTGGCTATGGCATGTCCGCTCTCTGCCCGTATAGACACGCCCGAACCGGCACCCCACTCTACCTCTTTGCTATCACCTGTCACCCCTGCTCTGGTTTCATTGGCCGCCACGCTGATAGCTACAGAAGCACCGATGCCGACGTCCGATCCGTCAAGCCCTTCGCCGGGCACAGCCCGACTAGAGGTCTCTGAGAGGTTGATCGACGCTATCTCGACGCTACCCTCACCAGCCACTGCGTCCTTGTTGATCTCAGCTACGTAACTGGTATCCTGCACATTAACAGCCAAAGCGCCAGCCGCGCCAACCTCGCCTGGACCGCTTCCCGAAATGGCCAATGTCGTCATCGTCGCGGGAGTCTGCCACTCCAGCGGTTCGTCGTTCATCTTCGCTGTTACAGTGACCATGTTACTACTGGAGACATTCTGATCCACTACTGCCTGACTGTCAGACTCTACCTTGTTGATCGCTACCGCAACTCCGACTCCGGTGCTTCCCGCCTGAACCGTGCTGGCATCGGCGGTCACCGATGAGTTGTATGTTGCATTACTTGCAACCACAACCGAGCCGTAGCTCACATACGACAGATCCTGGCTGGACTCAAGTGCAGCTTTGGTCGTGATCTTTATGTCATTGATGGCTAGTGCCGCCGCCACCTTGACTGCTCCATCCGCCCCATCGCTCGTTCGTGCATCGTCCTCGTATTGGTCGAGGTACGTTTTCATGTTGCTCTGCTGCTCGGGATCCGTTATCGCATAGGCTGCGTCGAGAGAATCCTCGGACCCGGTCTCGGGCGAGACCGCTAGCGACAAACCGACTCCGGCAGATATGTTTATGCCATATGCGGCCTGCAGGTCGACGTCAGGACCGTCCGACATGATCTCCACTTCGGCCCCGATCTCACTTAGCTCTTTCGTGCCTGTGGCTTCTTGATCCATGTAGGTAGACACGGCTTGGATGGATATGTTCCCGCCACGCAATTCCGACGAGTCCAAGCTGACTCTGGCCTTTCCTCCGTCTCTGCGGATGGCGGTCAGGCTTATGTCGCCACCCAAGCTAGTCCACCCGGGATCCTCGCTCGAGGCGTCGATCTCTGCACCCGGCAGTATAGATATCTCGCCGTGCGATTCGATGGTGATACCGCGGCTGTATACTCCTGCACCCCCGTCCGCCCGGAACCCACGGGTGGTCAGGCTCCCGGAGACCTCGACGCTCTCCTCGGCGACTATCTCTATGGGTCCATTGTCCCGGAGTCCGCCGAAATTGACGAGATCCTCGAAGTCATAGTGGTTCCTGACGTCGACGTCCAGCGCGCCAGTGATCACCACGCCGCCTGCTGCAAGCCTGATGCCGTCAGTAGCGCGAGCGCTAATCAGTCCACTGACCTCTATGGTGCCTTCGCTGTTAACTGGAACCTCTCCCGCGAGGGTGTTTGAAATCGACGTATAGGGATCGTCAAAAAACCGGTCATGAACTCAGTGGTGGGCGTAACGATAGACAGCGCTCCGACATTGACGACACCATCCGTCCCTATCAAGACCCCGTGCGGGTTCAGGAAGTAGACATTGCCATCAATGACGCCTGGCCTGCCTTCCTTGTAGGAGTTCAGTGTGCCGAGGATAGATGAAGGTTCGTCATAGACGAGGTTCAGGAGGTTCTGTGCATCATCAGGTATGTAGAGATTGACTGTGTCGACGTCACCTACGTTGAACCTGGAGAAGGAGTTGAGGGCTGTCTGGGTCTGTGAATGGATCGTGGAAGTGTGGACGTCAAACTCGCCGGGGCCTCCCGACACAGTGGTCTGTGTCTCTGGCGCGCCTCCGACTTCTCGGACGACTATTTCAGTGCCCGCAGCCCAAGCGATGTCCGGGAATAGAAAGGCCCAGTTGCTGAGAATCAGCACCCAGGCTCAGTGTCCACACCACCAGGTGTCTGGCTAGCAGGCGTGTTACCTTTCGTCTCCAAACAGACCTGCGCACTGGTCGATCCAAGACACGCACCCGCAGGGACTCATTGGCTCGCATAGCAAGCCCTCCTATCCATTGCGTGGCCAGGCATCACGCGCCGGCACTGCAGTATTCCCAGTTCTGGACGCGTCATATAGAAGACCCAGAGGAGGGGCAGCTGCCTGCACCTCGGATTGTCTTGTGCAGCATGCACCATAGTTGTGCGTTGCGAGGAGAGATTGTCCATCACAGCCAACGAGTTCATTGTACCTAGGGCATGTACGAGAGTCAAGAATCCCTGGTAACCCCGATGTGCTTTGCAGTAAGTGGAAACCACAGGTGTGGCGAGGCCTGGACCAACCCGTCTCCTTATGCCCCCGCTGGTCCGTCCCGGCCTAGTTCCTGCTATCCTCTACAGCTCAAAGCTGCTCCCATTGCGCTGGGCCAAAACCGGAAGGTGACCCGCGTCGTCAAGCACCTGGCACGACCAGACACCGTCTCTAAATGTGAGCCTGTTGATCGCCGCCCTGACTGCTCGGAATTCCGGAAGTGAGTCCTCGGTGAGCCGCCTGACGTGCGCAACGAACTGCTTCACCGGTCCCGCATGGGACACCACGACTACACGGCCGCCTTCATGGTTTCGAGCAATCTCGGTCATCACGTCGATCATGCGGGACTTGACCTCGTCGCGCCCCTCTACCTTTACGCCAAACGGCAAGGTGGGAAACTCGTCAGTCACCTCCTGAGACGCCCATCTGCCTTCCCTGAGCCGAATGTCGGTCTGCAGTCGCAGTCCTTTGAGCCTAGCCAGCTCCTGTGCGGTCTCGCGTGCGCGCCTGAGATCGCTCGAGTAGATGGCATCTATCTGCTCGTTCGCCAGTCTCTGCGCAAGCGCAAGTGCCGCCTGGCGCCCTTGCTCGCTCAGGGGAGTGTCGACGTGCCCCTGACACCGCCCCTCCAAGTTCCAGTTCGTGAGTGCATGCAGCACAAGTATAACCTCGCAGGACACTCGCATCAGACTTCCCTTCGCTCGATGCTCATCGCCACGCCTGGCTGTGCGTCGGATGTCTCGGAGTCGTTTATTTCCGGCAGTCTGCTCCACTCGTCTGAAACGAAAGACGCAGATTCCATCGGCGGCAGCCCCATCGGCTGGTGGCTTGACGTAAATCTCCCCTGATGCCCTCCAGATCGTCCAGAACTCGTCAGTCAGATGGAGTAATCTGGCAGGCGCACATGACCGAGCGCACGAGCTGGCAAACGCCTGAGTACTTCGCTTCCACCCTTCATCGGTAGAGGGGGAAAGGAAGTGTTCAAACCCAACTAGCCGCAAAGCCAGAGGGTGGTGATCCAATCCAGCTACCACCTAATGTCCTCCAAGCCACCTAGAAGCAGTCAGCTAGATGGAGCAAACCGGCAGGTTCGCTCGACTGAGTCACCGATCCGGGCTCATGTCTCGATACTTGGTTTCTATGCCTCAACGGTAGTAGTGGAAAACACGGACTCAGAGTCAACTAGCAGCGGCGTCAGCGGCTGGCGACACATGACAGCCCTCCTGATCTCCTCCAGATCGCCTAGAACCCATTAGTCAAATGGAGACAACTGGTGTACATGGTCAACTCAGTCGGTGGGTTGGCCTATACATGAGAACCTCGTTGCCGGACCTCCGGGCCACTGGCGGAAAGAAAGGGTTCGGCGGCCGACAGTGGCAACGCCTGCCGCAGGCAACGCAATCCAGATCTTCACCAGTGTTATCCATTAAGAGCACAAACTGACAGACAAGTGGAACGAACTGGGGACAGAGTCGGAGCATTGCACCAGATGGTCACCCGGTCCGAACACCCCGTGGGCATCTTCTTTCCACATCGGGAGACTGACGCAGTTAGCTTCAGGCATCCACGCACAACACACTGGAGCAGACTCCTTGCTCAGCTCAGACTCGGTCATCGTTGTCTCTCGCGGTCTGATGCGGCGAGGCCTTTCCCGGCCCCGGCCCAACAGCAACCCCTGCTAGCTCATCTTTCATGACAGCCCAAGTGGCTCGCGTCGCGGTGTCACGGCATTTTGGTGCAGTATCACCATATCCTAGTATGGTGGGCCTTATTCCGTATCGAATAGGCAAACCAGCTCGCCGGCACCGCCCGATGAGCTGACTCCTGACGTGCCAACGTCTGAGGCGCCTGCGCAGCCTGCCTCAAAGAGGAAGATCAAGCGGCGGCGGCGAACTACGCTCCTTGATTCCCAACAGATCGAGTTGAACTTCTGGTTGGCAACTCAGTCGATCTAGCCATCGTCACATCGAGAGGACGGGTGACGCATGCACTCGATCACCGAGATCGAAGACAGGGCCAGGCAAATACGACTCGAAGTCGTCAAGATGATAGGGCCCGGCAAGGTAGGACACTACGGAGGCTCGCTGTCCGTGGCGGACATCGTCTCAGTCCTGTACTTCGGACGAATGCGATACGACCCGAAAGATCCTTCTATGTTTGGACGAGACAGGCTCATCCTGAGCAAGGGACACGCCGCACCGGCACAGTACGCGGCGCTGGCGATTGCAGGGTTCTTTGAGAGACATGAGCTTTCCACTCTGAAGAAGCTTGGGAGCAGGCTTCAAGGGCACCCGGATCGAAGGCAGGTTCCGGGAATCGAGGCGAGCACCGGCTCACTCGGACAGGGCCTCTCCATAGGAGTGGGCATGGCTCTGGGAATGCGGATCCGGCGAGAGCCGGGACGCGTGTACGTGGTGCTCGGTGACGGCGAACTCCAAGAAGGGCAAGTATGGGAAGCAGCCATGGCCGCAGCCAACTACCGGCTCGATCGACTGACAGCAGTGGTGGACCACAACAAGCTGCAGGCAACGGGCGAAATTGCATCCAGATTGAACATAGGCGATATCGCAGCCAAGTGGAAGGCGTTTGGCTGGCGCGTCTGCGAAGCGGACGGTCACGATGTCAGAGACCTGATGAGGGCCTTCGACGAAGTTGAGGCTGCCGAGGGCGCCCCGGGCGTCGTCCTCGCGCACACGATAAAAGGAAAGGGAGTCTCTTTCATCGAGAACGTCCCTGCCTATCACAATGGCGCCCTTACTCCGGACGAGTATGAAGCGGCTCTGTCAGAGCTGTCGAGATAGACTGGGGTGACTGCAGGTGGAATCATGCCGAACCTGGTACGGAAAGGCACTTCTGGAGCTCGCCCGGCGCGATCCGACAATCGTTGCACTCGACGCAGACCTCAGCAAGTCGACCATGAGCACGTACATCGAGCAGGAGTTCCCTGAAAGGTTCATCGAGGTCGGAATCGCAGAGCAGGACATGATCGGAATAGCCGCGGGTCTGGCGCTGACAGGGCTGAGGCCCTTTGCCAACAGCTTCGCTGTGTTTATCACAGGCAGGGCCTATGACCAGGTCCGCCAAGCTATCGCCTACCCAAATCTGAACGTCAAGCTGGTCGGATCGAGTGCGGGCCTTTCCGACTTCGGCGATGGCGCCACCCACCAGTCGATCGAGGATATCTCGCTCATGCGTGGGCTGCCAAACATGACGGTCATCGTACCGGCAGACCACATTCAGACGAGGGCTGCTACCCTCTACCTCGGCACGCACACAGGACCTGCCTACCTTAGGATTTCGAGGACCGAGACTGAAGCGATCTTCCCTGACGACTACGTGTTCAGGCTTGGGAAGGTCGATCGGCTGGTGCGAGGGTCTGACGTGGCGATAGTCGCATCGGGCACGATCACGGCCACCGCACTCGACGCCAGTCGCAGGCTGGCGTCCATCGGGATTTCAGCTTCTGTAGTATGTGTGAGCACGCTCAAGCCACTCGATACCGAAGACCTGATTGACGCGCTGGAAGAAACGAGAAACGTGATCACGCTCGAGGAGCACAGCGTGTACGGCGGACTGGGGAGCATTGTAGCCGAGTTGCTCGGCTCAAGCGGCGGCTACAGAGTCCACATGATGGGAGTCAAGGACAGGTTCGGTCAGTCCGCAGAGAGCTTCACAGATCTCCTCGACTGCTACGGCCTCACAGCCGACGACGTCGTCGAGGCCGCTTGTCAAATGATTGGGAAGCAACCCTAGGCCGAAAAGACCAACATCAACTCGGGGCCAGATGCCAGAGCATCACCCCCAGACCAGATCGCGGAGCATCAACTCTAGGTCAGATGGCGGAGTATCGACCTTGGGCCTTATGGCGGAGTATCGACCCTGGGCAAGATGGCGGAGTATCGACCCTGGGCCCTATGGCGGAGCATCGACCCTAGGCCAGGTGGCGGAGCATCGACCCTAGGCCAGATAGCGGGGCGTCGACCTTAGCCTGGATGATCAAGTAACCGTCCGTGGACCGATCCTTGACCCTGAGCCGAACGATCGAGCGTGGACACGAGGCCCGGCGGCCTAACGTCCATCCTGGGAGGTGTGACTGCGTGGCGGGAAACGCAATGCAAGCTGTCGTCAAGTACGAGAAGGGACCCCTTAGGGCCGAACTGCGGGAAGTCCCTATTCCGCAGATAGGCCCCTCTGATGTTCTCGTCAAAGTCGAGGCCGTGGGGATCTGCGGCAGCGACCCTCACATTCACAAAGAGACTTTCGCGTTTGCCGTGAGCATTCCGATCATTCTGGGCCACGAATTCTCGGGAGTCATTGTTGAGGCCGGCAAGGAGGTCAAGGGCTTCCGCGAAGGCGACAGAGTGACCTCGGAAACTCACGCCGCCTACTGCGGAAGATGCGCTCTGTGCAGGACCGGCAACTACCAAGTATGCAAGGAGCGAAAGGGATTCGGCTTCCATGTAGATGGGGCCTTTGCCGAGTACGTCCGTGTACCCGAGATGAGCCTGCATAGGCTCCCTGATACGGTGTCCTTTGTCACAGGCGCCCTGACAGAGCCTTTGTGTGTGGCATACAACGCGGTGGTCGAGAAGACACGCGTCCGACCCGGCGATGCGGTCGCAGTCATAGGGCCGGGCCCGATAGGCATCCTTTGCGTCGAGATCGCCAGGCTGAGCGGGGCAAACCCGGTAGTGGCCATCGGAGTATCGGCGGATGCCCAGCGTCTGGAGCTGGCCTCCGCCATGGGAGCGACTCACTGCATCAACAGCGATGCGGATGACCCGGTCGCTGCGGTGATGCAGGTCACCTCTGGTGCTGGAGTAGACGCGGTTATTGACGCGGCCGGAGCGGGAGAAACCCTCAGACAGTCGATGCAGATGGTGGCGCCTGGAGGGACGATCACGAAGGTCGGATGGGGTCCTGAACCTGTAGGCTACTCAATAGATCCCATCATCCACAAGGCAGTCACTCTCAAGGGGAGCTTCAGCCACAGCTGGCCGATGTGGGAAAGGTGCATCAAGCTCATGTCCAGAGGACAGGTGCATCCTGAGTCTCTCGTCACTCACACCCTGCCGCTTAGCGAATGGGAGAAGGGCTTCGAGCTGATAGAGTCCAGGCGAGGCCTGAAGGTCGTGCTGGTCCCGGGCAAGGCCTGAAGGTCGTGCTGGTCCCGGGCAAGGTCTGAAGGTCGTGCTGATCCCAGGCAAGGTCTGAAGGCCGTGCTGATCTCGGGCAAGGTCTGAGACCCGCAGTGACCCGAGGCAAGTGACCGGCTACCTGCATCTGAAGGGATGGCACAAACAAAGCCGCACTAGAGTGAGCGGCTGAACAGGCTGAGCGACTGCATAGGCTGACCGGCTGCATAGGCTGACCGGCTGCCACCTATGTCTTCGCGGCGTCAGTGACTAGGCGTTTCTCCGATAAACCTCCCGTCCGCGCCGCATCGTCACTTCTACCTGCAACTCACGGTTCAACACGACGATGTCGGCACTCTTGCCCTTCTTCAAGCTCCCGACCAGTCCGTCGAGTCCGATAGCGCAAGCAGGAGTGTAGCTGGCCATCGTAATCGCGTCCGCAAGCGGCACATGCGCCAGCGACACCATGTTTCGCACTGCCTGATCCATCGTCAACACGCTGCCTGCGAGTGCGCCGGACTCCAGGCGTGCCTGCCCTCCGTCTACCTTCACAGTCAGACGACCGAGAGTGTAGATCCCTGCAGCCAAACCGGTGGCTCGCATCGAATCCGTGATCAGGCAGACTCTTCGGGGACCTTTCACCTTGTAGACCAGCTCGAGGACGGCCGGGTGGACATGAATGCCGTCCGCGATCAGTTCTACGTATACTCTGGAATCCGTCAAGGCTGCACCGACAAGTCCCGGCTCCCTGTGGTGAAGAGGACGCATCGTGTTGAACAGGTGCGTCACGCGGTCGATGCCCCACAGGAACGACTCGTTCGCCACCTCAAACGAGGCATCAGTGTGTCCGGCCGAGACTCGGACGCCCATGGACGCCAGCGTTCTGACCAGCGGCTCCGCCCCTTTCAACTCGGGAGCCACAGTCACAGTCCTGATTGCGCCTGGAAACCTCCTCACAAGCTCGGGAATTGGACTTGCCACAGGCGAGAGCACACACTCGCCATCCTGGGCGCCGAGACGAGCGGAACTGACGTGAGGGCCTTCCACATGAAGTCCGCGAAACCCCGTTGTGTCTCCAGCGTCTTGCCGCGAGAGGATCGAGTAGGCCAGCTCAACCGTGCGCTCGAGAACTCCGCCCGCAGCGGTGACGGTCGTCCCGAGATACGAAGTTACGCCGTGGAAAGCCAGGAACCGGGATATCGACTCGAAGGCCGACGGGTCGCAGTCCATGAAATCTGATCCGTTCGCGCCGTGGATGTGCAGGTCGACAAAGCCCGGACAGATGAAGCATCCGTCGAACGATAGGACCTCCGCACCAGGGATGTCGAAGATCTCTCTGGCGACTTCCGTTATGACACCGTCTTCGACTACTACCTGACCTGCGAATTCCTCCAACGGAGTGACGACTGTCCCCCGTATGACCTTGGTCACAGCAACCTTAACCTCCCGGTGGCCCTACCTAGTAACCCATCGCAAGCCCGTCCTTGCGCGAGTCGGATCCAGCAATCAGCACTCCAGTGTGCGGGTCTCTGTAGATTATCTGTCCGCCTCCGAACACGAGGCTCTCCGGCTCCACCTTGGCATCGTGTCCCCTCTTGACCAGACCCTCGATCACGTCGGCAGCCAAGCTGCTCTCGACCGACACCGCCGGTCCTCCAAGCACCTTGATCCTAGGAGCGTCTAGCGCAGCTTGAGGGTTCAGACCGTAGTCCACCATTCCCGATACGACCTGCACATGTCCCTGAGGCTGCATGTCTCCGCCCATCACTCCAAAGGCGGTGTGAGGGATCCCGCCTTCTCCAAGGAATGCGGGAATGATGGTATGAAACGGGCGTTTTCCAGGGGAGTAGTCATTCGGATGGCCCTTCTCCAACACAAAGCATGCGCCGCGGTTCTGCAGGGCGATCCCGGTTCCCGGCACCACTACCCCGGATCCGAATCCCATGTAATTCGACTGTATGAACGACACCATGTATCCATCCGCATCAGCAGTGCACAGATACACGGTTCCTCCGTCCCTCGGCAGTCCAGTGATCGGCTCTGGATTGGCGGTGTCGCCAACGAGCGCACGCCTCTTGGCAGTATACTCAGGCGATAGGAGTTCTGCGGGGAACGGATAGATCAGTGGGTCTGCGATGTGTTGATACGCATCTGCAAACGCCAATTTGAGTGCTTCAGCAACGAGGTGGCAGTAGTCCACTCCCAGATGCGGTTTGGTGGACAGGTCGAACCCATCAAGTATGCTCAACGCCTGAAGCGCGACCGCTCCCTGAGTGTTCGGAGGCAACTCCCACACATCAACACCTCTGTAGCACACATGCATGGGTCTGACCCATTCAACGCGGTGGGAAGACATATCCTCCTCTGTGAGGTACCCGCCAGATTCTCGAGCATAGGAAGCGATTCTTTCTGCTAGCTCGCCCCTGTAGAAGCTCTCGCCCTCCGTCTCAGCAATCAACCTGAGACTGCGAGCGTGCTCAGGCAGAGTCACCATCTCGCCTGCTCTGGGCGGCCGCCCGCCTGGCAAGAACACCGAAGCGTAGTCCTCCCGGCTGCCCAGGCGTCTCGCCCCCCGCTCCCACGCATAGGCCGTGATCGGGCTAACCGGAAACCCCTTCTCCGCGTATTCGATCGCAGGCTCAAGCAACGCAGAGAATGGCAACCGGCCGAACTCGCGCCAGAGTTCCACCCATGCAGCTACGGCTCCAGGCACCGTGACCGGAAGCCAACCTGTGATCGGCATCTTTGAGCCGCAGCGCTCCACCAGTTCGTCACGCGACAGGCCCACAGGCGATCTGCCTGAGGAATTGAGTCCATGGAGGTTCTCGCCCTCCCAGACCATGGCAAACGCATCGCTGCCCAGGCCATTGCTGGTCGCCTCTACAACAGTCAGCGCCGCAGCTGTAGCAATAGCAGCATCAACGGCATTTCCGCCTTGAAGCAGCATTCTCATTCCAGCACTGCAAGCCAAGGGCTGGCTTGTGGCGACCATGCCCTGTCTAGCCACCACGGGCATTCGCCTTGAGTCGTACGGGAACTCCCATCTGAACTCCAATTCCAACACTCCTGTCAGTCTGCGATTGTCCGTCGACGACGAACCAGTCATCAGTCTGCAATGAGCCTACGAATCGCTGCCGGAGGTATCGAGCCCTGTCTCAGAAGGTCGCTGTGGAACTCCTTCAGGCTGAACTGCCTGCCTTTCCTGGACTTGTAGTCTTCGAACAGGGCCAAGATCTCGAGCTTCCCCATCAGGTAACTCATCGGCTGAGTCGGGGAACCTGCGTACCTTCGGACCTCGGCCAAGGCTGCGCTGCGCTCCTTATGCACCTTCTCGACGAGGAAATCCACTGCCTCGTCAATGCTCGTGTTCCCTGTGTGCAATCCCACGTCCAGCAGGATCCGAGCCGCTCTCCAGAGCTGGTCCGACAGGCGAACGAGCCGAGTCCTCGGGTCCGACAGATACCCGGCGGATTCGAGAAGCTCCTCTGTGTAGAACGCCCATCCCTCTATAAGGAGAGTGCTCCTGGATAGCTTCCGGACGAGTGACTCTGTTCGATTCGACCACATGCGCTGAAGGTGGTGTCCTGGGTACGCCTCGTGAGCGCAAGTCGTCGGAATGCCGTAGCTGCAGTGCCCGCGCAGGCAGGCCTCACGGATGTCAGCCGGTTCGCCTGGAGCTGGAGCCGTCACCCACAGTCTGCCGACCTGCTCCTCCTCAAAAGGCCCGGGACTCATATATGCGGCGTAAGGGATCGTCGCCCTCTGAAAGAGCGGAGTTGGTTCCACGACGAGTTCCTCGCCCTCAGGCACCTCGACTAGCCCTTGACTGACGACGAAGTCCTTTACCCTCTGCACCTCATCGCGGTAGTGGGTGATCAACTCCTCCTCGGAAGGGTGATCGACCTTGATTGCCTCAAGTATCTCCTCCCAAGACTTCGACGGATCGATTCTTGCAGCAGTCTCCTCCAACTGCTCTAGTGTCTCGTCAAACAACTCCTTGCCCTTCGCATGGAGGTACTCCGCATCCCAATCGACCATGTGGAGGCTCTTGAGCATCTCATTGAAGACATCCGTGCCCACCGCAAACTGGTTGCTCGACCGAGGGAGTATCCTCTCCATGAACTCGATATACTCCTGGGTCTTGTCTGCGGCTTGCTGCCCAGCTTCCATGAGTTCTCCGGCGAGCCGCGGTATCTGATTCGCTAGAAACGGAATCAGTGTACGGTAGAACTGGAGCCCCGCTTTCGCCGAGCTCAATGCAGTCTCCACAAACACCCTGCAAGGTCGGTCGACGTTGGACATGCCCTGCTCGAGGACGCGAGGGATCTGCCGCATCCTCGAGATCATGGAACGAACCCTGTCTTCCAGCGGTGCGAACTCGCGAACCGCCAAGATGTAGCAGCTTACCATGGGAGCAGTTGCGTAGGTTCCCGGATCGGTTTCGTGCCGTCTGACAACCTCTGACTCCATGACCTCATCGCGCAGCATGCCAAGGAGAATCTCTCGGTCGATCTGAGAGTCTTTGGACAGGCGCTTCGGATCGAGTTCCTCCAGCGCGGCGATGCAGCGGCGTGCCCAGGCGGCCTCTTCGCTCACAAAACCCTTGCTGAAGTCGCCAAGCTCGTGGTCATACTTGTGCACGCCCGCAAAGGTTGCGAAAATCGGGTGTTTCTCGAACAGCTCGTTGACGATTTCTTCGACCAGGTCGTTGAACTGACGGTCGAGCTCTTGGCTGTCCGCGCATTCAGCCTGAGCCCCTGCCTGAGTCCCTGCCTCAGGCAAATGCTTGTCGCCTCTGTCTGGCGAGTTCATCGTGCTCACCTCCAAGGTTCTGCGACTGTCTGCGCTCCGTGTGCGCAGTCCAAGCGAGCCCCGGCGACTCTCCACTCCGCCTGCGCCTCTTAACCCAGACTCAGCCTCCCCACCGGCGCCGCATAGATTGTGAATTCATCAACTCCATCGACGCCGACGACTGCGTCCATTTTGGTCTGGTTGTATGCACCGATCGCGCACGTGCCGCAGCCGACCGACTCCGCTGCGATGTAGAGATTCTGGCAAACGTGTCCCGCATCCAAGGCTATGACCTTGTGCGACACAGGCCCGTAACGCCACTCGGTTCTGTACGGGATTACGGTCCAAATGAACACAACCGCTCCCTTGCCCACGAAAGTCTGCCCGTAGCACGCATCCGACACCTTCTCCGGCAGCTGATCGTCCACGCGGAGCAGGCACAGCTTGTGGTCTAGTGGCAGGTATCGGTACAGACCTGGCTGCACGCCATCAACCCTGTGGATGGATAGATACGTCTCGAACGGATGCCGCGCTCCTGCAGAGGGAACTGTCCGGAACGAGGGACGCCCTGCGACATACGGGTCCCTAAGTCCTTGAGTGGCCCAGAGCAGGTACGACAACTCCTCAAGCGAGATCGACTCGTCCGTGAAGGATCTCCTGCTCCGCCTCTGCCTGATGATCTGCAGGACTGGGGTGTTGCCGACTGAGAGCGACTCAGGATCTACCAGACTTACGAGTGTCGCGCCCTCGGCTGCCGGCTTCTGTACCGGGGGCATTGAAACCCCCTTGCGCTGATCGCTCTCAAACGTCCTGTGTTTCTCCCAGGCATACGCCTTGAGGAACTCCCTTCCGTCCTTGAACGATTCCACTTCGTCACCTCCTACAGCTTCGACATGAACTCGAAGGTCATATCGTTGAATCCGGGGAGGTCTTCATGGCCGAAGTCGGGATATATGACCATGCGCTTCTTTGACCTGATCTTGTTGTACGCAGCAAACTGGGTCGATGGAGGACACACGGTGTCCATCAGTCCTGTGCCCATCAAAACCTCACCCCAGATCCGCTTCGCGAGGTGCTGCAAGTCTATGTAACCGAGAGCTGTGAATATCTCCTCCTCCATCTCGTGTCTCGGATCGAACATGCGGAAGAACGACTTGAGCTCGGCATAGGCCGCCACAGCTAGGTCCATTTCCCACACGCGCTTGTAGTCACACAGGAAGGGGAAAACGGGTGCAGCCCTCTTGATGCGCTGCTCCAATGCCGCACAGGCCAAGGTCAATGCCCCTCCTTGAGATCCTCCCATTGCACCCACGCGCGTCTCGTCTACTTCGGGGAAGCTCATGACTATCGCGGCCAGCTGGGCTGTGTCGAGGAAGATATGACGGAACAGCAGGTTGTCCGGAATGCCGTTGAGCGCGTCCTCGAGTCCGCGGATGATGTGACCGTGGTGAGTATTGCCCCGCACGCCTCCAACGTCTTCGGACTGCCCGCCCTGTCCGCGGCAGTCGAGTGCTGCGACACTGAAGCCGAGTCCCACGTAGTTAAGCTTGCTGTTCCAATCGCCGCTGCTCCCAGTGTATCCATGGAACTGAAGGACAGCCGGGTGAGGCTCCTTCACTCCCCTGGGCCTCAGGTACTTCGCATGGATCCTAGCGCCTCGGACGCCCGTGAAGTACAGGTCAAAGCACTCCGCAGACGGCGTCTGAAAGCTGCTCGGCACGAGTTCGACTCTCGGGTCAACCGCGCGCATTTCGTCAAGGGCTCTGTCCCAATACTCGTCAATGTCCTCCGGGCACGGGTTCCTTCCTTCGTAAGACTTGAGCTGTTCGAGTGGCATGTCGACAATCGGCATTCTTCCAATCCCCCTCCGTCTTGGCTCCTTTGGCGTAGCTATGACTTCTTGCCGAGAACGCTGTCCTTGACCTTTGCCCATTTGAGGGCGTCAGCAATGCCCTGTTCTATGGGAAGGGCTGCTTTCCATCCAATCAGCTTTCTGGCTTTGTCTGCATTCGCATACGCGCCCGCGGCGTCTCCTGGTCGCCTTGGGGCATCGACCTTGTTGATCGGCTTTCCGTGGACCTTTTCGAACGCCGCCACGAACTCCCGGACAGTCACACCGTTTCCCGAACCGAGGTTGATCACCATATATGACCCGTCGGCGGTGCCTGACTCTTTGACTGACCGCCCGAAGGCTTCATCGAACCGCTCGACTGCAGCGACGTGAGCGAGGGCAAGATCCCACACATGGAGGTAGTCCCTTATGCCTGTGCCGTCTCGAGTCGGGTAATCGGTCCCAGTGATGCGGAACACCTCGCTCCTGCCGTTCGCCACATCGACAAGTCTGCCAAGGATGTGAGAAGGATCCTCGATAAACATGCCTGATCTCATCTTCGGGTCCGCACCGATGGGGTTGAAATACCTAAGCGCGATGCCCCTGATGCCGTAGGCGCGGCAGAAGTCCTGAAGCACCATTTCCATCATGTACTTCGTTCTCGCATAGGGACTGCCGGGGCGAAGCGGTGACTCCTCTGTCACCATGAATCCAGGAACTACATCGTAGACCGATGCGGACGAGCTGAACACTATCTTCTTGCAGCCACATTGATGGAGCGAATAGAACAGCTCAGTGGACTTTGCTACGTTGGACATGTAGTATTCGTACGGTTTTGCGACAGACTCCGGGACCAGAATAAGTGCTGCACAGTGAATCGTGCACTCTATGTCGGGATGCTCGGCAAAGAGCTTCTCCACTGCAGCTCTGTCTGCTATGTCTGCTTTGTAGAAAATCCGGCCTCGCGTGAACTCCTCGCGGCCGGTCACAAGTGAGTCCAATATAACCGGTGTGTGACCCGAATCCTCAAGAGCCGAGCAGATGGTGCTCCCGATGTATCCTGCTCCGCCGGTCACCAGTACCTTCATGCGGCATTCTCCTCTCTGCTCCAATCCAGTTCTCCAGGGATTTCGCCATCAGAGGTGTTCTTCCTCCCGGCCTTTCGTTGGGAGACAGCGCCGTGTCCGGGAACGGCGCCGCCGGCAGGCGGTGCACCGCCCAAGAACGACGAGACCGGGAGTCGGCGAGCTGCCCGCTGATGACACCGCCGGGAGACGTCGCCCCTCTGCGCCGAAACTTGTCGTCCCGCACCCACACCTCAGTGGGAAACAATGAGTCGAACTGATCTCTACCTTGAACCACTCCTTCGCACATGATAATGTGTACGCAGGAAAAGACGTGATTCCTCTGGAATGGAGGGACAGACCGTGTTCTTGGCATGCCTCGATGTTTCCGGCCTGGTCCCGTCAGCCGGGTGCTCCGTGCAGATCCACTCAAACCCATAACGGTCGCATCCTGCCCGGAGCCATAGACAGCGTGACCCGTGATATCTCCGACATCACTGCTGCACCGTGGTGGATGCGAATCCGCGCCACGGCATCTTGATGTACGGAGTTCGCATGTTAGGTTTACATACCAGCCAACATGCCAGCCAATATGTGTGCAATGCAAAGGTGCCTTGGCGAAGCCGGGCACCTATTCTTGTACTGGGGGCATCACAGATGAGTGTCATCACTGTAGAAAATGCATCGAAGAGCTTCGGCCTCAAGAGGCTGTTCACTGATGTGTCATTCTCAATCGCAGACGGCGAAGTCGTCGCGCTCGTCGGCAGCAACGGGTGCGGTAAGACTACTCTCATACGCTGCATCGTGGAACTGGAGGAACTCGATAGCGGTCGCGTCCGCATGTCAAAGAACTGCAGGATAGGATATCTCTCGCAGGAATTCGATCAGATCAGCGACACGAGCGCCTACGATGAGACCATAGGAGGGCTTGCACGGGTCCTTTCTGCCGAGCGCGAGCTCAAGTCGATCGAACACCGACTGTCCGAACAGGCGGCTTCCTCAGACAATGCCGAGGTAGAGGCCCTCCTCAAGCGGTATGAGCGGGCCGTTCGGGAGTTCGAGGCCAGTGACGGCTACAACCTCGCCTTCAGGGTCAGATCCACGCTGATGGGGCTGGGCCTGCCTGAAGACTGCCTTCACGCGCCGATTGAGACCCTGAGCGGAGGAGAAAGAATGAGAGTCGCGTTAGCACGTCTGATTCTGTCCGAGCCGGATGTGCTGATCCTGGACGAGCCGACAAACCACCTAGACATGCCCGCGACCGAGTGGCTTGAAGGCTTCCTGAAAGGATTTGCAGGGTCGACACTAGTGGTATCGCACGACCGGTATTTCCTCGACCAGATAGCAGATAGGGTTCTTGAGATGGACCGAGGCACAGTTACCAGCTATACCGGCAACTACAGCTCCTTCGCTAGGAAGAAGCTCGGCCGCCTCGCGGAAGAGCGGCTGACGTACGAAAGGCAGAAGCACGAGCAGAAGAAGACTGAACTGCTGGTTCAGCGGCTGCGCGACATGGGCAAGATCCGCATGGCCAAGAGCAGAGCCAAACTCATGGAACATCAAGAGCCGATCAGCAGGCCTGACGATCAAGCGGACGCGCCCAGGTTCGCGTTCAGGGATGCGAAGCACGTCAGTGATCTAATAGCCAAGGCGTCACAGCTGTCCAAGCGATATGGTGAGAGGGTCATCCTCGATGACATCAGCTTCAGCATAAAGGGAGGCGAGAAGGTAGGAATCATAGGTCCAAACGGGGTCGGGAAGTCCACCCTTCTGCGCATTCTGCTTGGAATGGAACTCCCTGACCGCGGCCAGGGCGCCATCGGATCCTGGGTGAAGCACTCCTACTTCTCCCAAGACTCATGCAGCCTCGATGAGGACACAACTGTGCTCGAGACGATTACAGCGGCAACTCAACTGAAGGACGGTGAAGCGCGCCAGTACCTCGCCAAGTTCCTCTTCAGAGGAGAGGACGTCTACAAGCGCGTGTCGGTGCTGAGCGGCGGAGAGCGGAGCAGACTCATCCTCTGCAAGATGATCCTCGAGGAACCATACTGTCTGGTGCTCGACGAGCCAACAAACCACCTCGACATAGAATCGAGGGAATGCCTTGAGGACGCGCTGAGGAGCTTTGCTGGCACTGTCATTGCCGTGTCACACGACCGGTATTTCCTCAATAAGGTCGCTACCAGAATACTCGAATTGAGGGACGGCAAGGCCTACTCATACGATGGCAACTACGCCTCGTACAAGAAGCAGCTCCTGACAGGCAAGGTGTCCAGCGCGGGTGCGGATGCTCCTGGCTCGACCGGTTCCGGTAGGAGAACGGGCTCTGCGAAGGGGGCCGGTGCTGCCACGGGGACCGGTGCTGCCAGGGCAGCCGGTTCCGCCAAGGCGACAGGCTCTACCGGAGGGGGCGGCCCTGCCAGGGCGATGGGCGCTGCCAAAGCGGCCTACGCTGCCAAAGCAATAGGCAAGTCCGGCCGATCGGCGAAAGCGGCGGCTCGGAGCCATTCCTCGCAGGTGAGAGCGACATCGAAGCTCGACGCCGACGATCTCGAAGCCGAGATCTTCGCTCTTGAGGAGCGTGCCTCAGAGCTGGAGAAGCTGTTCGCCGATGCCGACTTCTACAAGACTCCTGAGTGCTACCAGAAGCTGCGAGAGCACGAGCAGATCATGGAGAGGCTCCGTGTGCTCTACGACGCCTGCGAAACGCTCTAGACATTCGACTGCGACAAGCTCTGGACGCTTGAGTAACAGGTCGCCGGTGCCTAATCGTGACATGCCCGGTAGGCCCTATGTTGAAGGATGCGTGGTATCCAGCGCACTGCGGTATCTAGCAGCGACATCGCCGAAATGGTCCAGGGCAGCCCGACCCTGCTCATGGAGATCGTAGACGCCCCGTGACACCCTGACAAACCACCCGTAGTGGTTCTTGGAGAGAATAGATTGGGTCTTCTGTCCCGTTCCGAGTTCGCGCAGCCGCCTTGGGGACAGAGGACCGAATCTCTCCATGCAGCACGCTATGTGGATGGCATTCTCCCTGTATGCTGTAATGATCTTCTGGCGCGTGCTGCCGCCTGTGTTGTAGTCGCCTGACCGGCCGCGCATCTCCCTGATCATGCTTTGCCTGATTCGGCGGCCCCGGCTGACGCTCGCAAGCCGGTCGAAGGACTTGGGATGAAGCACGATTTCGATCTCCGCCTTGTCATGAGGCTGTGCAACGAATATGAGACCCAGCTCCAGCCGCCTCAGCAGGTGGAGGTACGACCGCCAACGTCTGCCCCGTACGCCCCCTTTCGGCCGAGGCACCGCCACGTACACCGCCTCAACCGCCTTCTGACGCTCCACAGCCTGTGCAACGAGATTCAGGCAGAATCCGAGCTTCAGCTCTACAGCCACGAGTTCATCCCCGCGGCTTGCTACGAGATCGCAGTCTCTGACTTCACCATAGACCGAGTATCCCTGCTCCGTCAGGTAGTCGGCTACCGGTCGGTACAGGTCAGTCTCGCTGAGGCGAACAGATCTGGCAGCCACCCGCTCACACCGCCCTCTTATGACATAGCAACTCCGGCCGAGACTTCACAGGTTCCGGGCATCACTAGGCACTATCAGTCGTGTGACAGAACACTCCGACCAATCGAACGAATAGGAAGTATCGCAAGAGACTGGCAACTCAAGGCAGGACGAAATCCCGCAGCTCATCGACAGTCCTGAAATACCGCGTGCAGGCTCGCTGCATGTAATCCCTTATCTCGGGAATCTGGTGCCCCCAGCCGGCACCCGCGACCGGCACGCCGGCGGCCTGAGCCATCAGCACGCCTGGCTTCAGGTCATCCACAACGAGCGTCTCTTCAGGACTGATTTGATAGGTTCTCAGTATCTCCTTCACCGGAAACGGACTTGGCTTCCGCTTTTCTGCGTCCGGAGTCCAACCGAAGATCATCTCCGGCAGACATGCGCCAGAGGTTGCAGCAAGGTAGTCCCTCTCTATGATCTCCCGGTCAGAATGCGAAACCACAGCCACGATCCCGCCCCTGCTGCGGAAGTCGTACAGCAGGTCCAGGAAGCCGGGATAGAACTCAGGCACACGCTCAGACACCATGCGCCTCCAGGTCTCCAACTCGAACTCCATCTCCTCATCCGTGAAATGCAGCTCGTCTCTCAAGTACGCGGTGAGTCCTGGATCACAGTTCTTAAGCAGCCATCGGTTCAGGTCAATGACATCGTGGCTGGGCCGGATCTTCCTCATGACCTCGACGTGCGCAGGGTAGTGGATTGTCGCTGTGCTGTTGACAGCAGTGTCATCATGGTCAACGATCAGGCACTTGTACCGCAGAGTCATTTCGCATCCTCCACCAGTACATTACATTATACATTGATGCCGGCAGCCTGAAAAAGGGTATAAAAAAGACCCGCTTGATCGGGTCCGTGGGCGGCCGATGCCTCTATCGATGGCTTCTGCCCTGCCGTGTGCAGGTACTCACTACTGACGAGATATGATAGCGCCCGGCCGCCCAGACTCCCCTACTCCATTCGCTTCTTTCACCGTTTCTTCTCCCTTCCAAGGCAAGATTGCTGGCAGTTTACTGCCTCCCTACGCCTCACGCAAGCCTTCTGTTTACCAGTTGTACGAACGCCTCGGCTCGCATCTTGTCGACGTCGGGATCGAAATGGCGACCTCCGACCCTCGTCTGCCGACGAGCTCCATCAGAGCTGCCGCCGTCCCACTCGACTCCTGATCGAACCACTCGTCTGCTTCTCCGCCTTACCTTCAGCTCGACGGAAAACGCTAGGTTTCCGACAGGTAGCGTCAACGTCATGGTGTGTCACCTCCACTCTGGTTGTCAGGATCTCGGTAGTCTTGCATCCTGTATCCTGTATACAGTATACCATGAATCCTCAACCACACGCAATACTACCACCCGCGCGTCGCGAATTCCAGTCCCGGCTTTATTCGGAACCGTTCTTGCCGCCGGTCACGGGCCCCTAGGTCCTTCCGGTCACAGAAAAAGAGTCCCGCCAATAACTTGCAGGACTCCTGCCAGTCAAATGCGAAACCCCTGCCAGCCGCAGGCGAGACCCTCTCAGTCACAAGCGACAGTCCCACCATTGCTGGCGGAACTCTGATCAACCATAGGCGGAACTCCGATCAGCCGGGTGTGAGCTGGCATCCATCTCAAGGCTGCCAGCGTGAGATGGCAGCGACGATTTGCCCGGTTGCTTTCCTGGTGCCAAATGGCCGCCGCAACGCGCTCGAGCGCCCACTCGGTGTCAAATGACTGCCACGATCCGCTCAACCGCTTTCTCAGTGTTCTGCCTGCTGCCGAATGCCGTCAGCCTGACGAACCCCTCGCCGCAGGCTCCAAAACCTGCCCCAGGAGTGCAGACTACATGAGCGCGCTCCAGCAGGTGGTCGAAGAACTCCCAAGAGGTCATTCCACCCGGGACCTTCACCCACATGTACGGGGAGTTCTCTCCCCCATACACTGTCAACCCCGCGGAACGCAGTCCATCCACTATGATCCGGGCGTTCGACATGTAGAAGTCGATCAGAGCCGCAACCTGCGCTCTGCCCTCATCGGAGTAGACGGATGCAGCTGCGACTTGCACTGGATACGAGACGCCGTTGAACTTGGTCGTCTGTCTTCTGAGCCACAAGGCATTGAGCGAGTGAGCCGAGCCGTCCGATGCGTACGCCTTCACTTTCTTTGGCACTACTGCAAACGCGCACCTCGTGCCCGTGAATCCAGCCTTCTTCGAGAAGCTCCTGAACTCGACTGCGACCTCATCTGCTCCCTCAACCTCGAATATGCTGTGAGGTAGCCTGTCATCGCGGATGTACGCCTCGTATGCTGCGTCGAACAGGATGATTGCACGAGTCTCGCGTGCGAACTGCACCCATCTTTGGAGATCAGCGTGTGATATGGTAGCTCCAGTAGGGTTGTTTGGATAGCAAAGATATATGAGATCCACTCTCTCTCTTGGCAGCTCCGGCACAAAGCCGTTCTGCTCGGTGCACGGCATGTACACAATCCCGGAATAGCGTCCGGATTCATCCGGAAAACCGGATCTCCCCGCCATCACGTTGCTGTCGACATACACGGGATAGACTGGATCGAGGACCGCCACGACGTTGCTGGTGTCAAAAATCTCCTGGAAGCAAGCTGTGTCGGTCTTCGCACCCTCGCTGATGAAGATCTCGTCGACGTCGAGTGAGACCCCCCGAGGAGCAAACTCGTGCTCAATGATCTTTTCTGCGAGAAACCGATATCCCTGGTAATCGCCGTATCCCTTGAACGTCGCCTCATCTGCCATCTCAGAGGCTGCCCGCTTCAGGCCCTCGACTGCAGCTTGAGGCAACGGTCTGGTGACGTCACCAATGCCTAGACTTATCACATGAGCATCAGGGTGTTCCTGTTGGAATCTCGTCCTGCGCCTAGCGATCTCTGCGAATAGGTAATCTCCCCTGAGCTTGAGGAAGTTCTCATTTACCCGGGCCACGATCAGTTCCCTCCCAACGAGTCAGCCAGGCTGAAGTCTCCAGCCTGAGTCGCACAAGCATAGTGTCCAACGCCGGCCTGTTTGCTTGTCACCGCATTATAACATACTGGTTACTGAGGCTTCAATTGGAATACAGTGCACAGCAGAGCTGCTTGTCTTCAGCGTTTCTCGCGTGCATCTCCAGCGCTTCTGCAGCGCTTCTTCAGGGCTCAAGCGCGAGGCCTGTGCCGCCGCACTTCTCATCACACTGGATTGGGGATGTCGACGAAATCGGCACCTTCTGCACCAGCGACCTTCGGCTCTAGAGACATCGCAGCTGTACGAACGTTCTGCGAAAACGGCAAAAAACCCTCCAAATCGGCCCGCCAACGGCCTCCGCTAGGTTGCTCAAGATTGCTGAGTCTGATAATATTAATCTAGACTAACAAATAGGGTGGAGTGCGAATGAGTCCGGCTAGGCTGGAACCAACGCGAAGCGAGGAGAACTACCTCGAAGCCATACTGACACTCGAGCATCGGAACCCCACGGTGCGGGTTAAGGATATCGCCGATGCGATGGGTGTGCGTATGGCAAGCGTGACAAACATACTGAAAAAGCTGGACTCTAGGGGCATGGTGCGATACGAGCGCTACGGGAACGTGTCCCTCACTGAACTAGGACGCACTCATGCTCAACGAGTAATGAACCGCCACTATCTGCTCGAGGTGTTTTTCCACAAAGTCCTCGGCGTGGACCGAGCGACTGCTGCGGCCGACGCATGCAAGGTCGAACACGCACTTAGCAAGGAAACGGTGGAGAAGCTCCTCAGCTATCTCGAGTCAAACGAGTATATTGGGTCGGTTCAGAAGAACATAGTCCAGCGGTCTGAGTCAGCTCTAGTCGAGCTTCAACAGAGCGATGAGTCTGCTCTCAGACTCACAGACCTGGTTCCAGGACAGACGTCGGAGGTCGTAGCGGTGAACGCACCGCCGGATGAAGTCGAACACCTGCACAGTCTTGGATTTTGGCCTGGAGCCGAGGTGGAGCGAGTCGGTTCACTGTCTCAGGAGAGTGTGTCCGTGCGAGTGCACGGGCTATCTCTGGCCCTGACAGTCGCTGAAGCGAACAGGATCTCGGTGAGACCGACCTAAGCCGATAGCAGTTACGGCCTTGTTTGGGTCTTGCGCGCTGATTCTGTGGCTAGGTACTTGAGCAACTCATAAAGTTAGCCTAGACTAACAATTCAAGAAGGGAGGCGTCTCAATGTTAGACAAGATCGTGCTCTTGCTCGCAGCAACAGGTGCCATAGCGTACCTGATTTACCGATTCAGGACCTCGAAGTGCTGTTCAACAACAGCCTGCAGTTCCTGTCCCAAAGCCGCCTGCAATTCCTGTCCCTTCAGTGCCGAGTGCGTTCGCAAGAGTGAGACTCTGGATAAGCTCGCTGTCGGCGACAGATTCGCCATAACTGAGGTCAAGGACGACGACATCCGCTGCCAGTTGATGAGGCTGGGCATGGATGCAAACGAATGCCTCTGCTGCGACTACGTCCTCCCCGGCGGCCCTGTGATCGTCAAGAGAGGACGGCAGCAGATTGCCGTTGGTCGCGACCTAGCCGGTCAAATAGAAGTCGAGGTGCTATCGAAAAATGAGGCATGAGGCAGTCGGCTCTTCAGCAGTGGTCGGCACTGACAGCAAACGAAGGATAGTCCTCGTCGGTAACCCAAACTCGGGCAAGTCAGTGTTGTTCAACGCGCTGACTGGCCTCTATGTGGACGTCTCAAACTACCCAGGAACTACTCTGGACATATCAAGCTCCGAGATAGAGCAGGGGTCGCTGATTGACACCCCCGGAGTCTATGGTATATCGTCGTTCAACGATGAAGAACGAATTGCCAGAGATATCATCCTATCTGCCGATGTTGTGATCAACGTCGTCAACTCCATGTACCTCGAAAGGGACCTCTTCCTTACCCAGCAAGTCATAGACGCGGGAATCCCGATGGTTGTTGCTCTCAACATGATGGATGAGGCAGAAAAGCGAGGCATGGAGATAGATGTGGAGGGCCTGAGCAGGCTCCTCGGAGTCCCTGTCATTCCGACCATCGGTGTGAGGAAAATCGGGGTAAGCGAGGTTCTCGAACGCGTCACAGATGCCTCAGTCGGGCACCGGACTCCGGGACTGGACAAGCTGCTGGAGTCTGTCGATGCGCTGTTGAGCGGACGGGGCGGCAGGGGTGCCAGCGGCGATCGAGGCGACAGAGCTGACAGAGCCGACACAGGCACCGGAGGCGATAGAGGCGACACTCGCGACGACGGCCGCAGTCTAGGCGGCGAGCGCCCGTCGCGAGACGTATCACCCGGTCACAAGCTGCTGTTGCTCGAAGACGATCCTGAAATCGCGAGCCGAGAGGGAGTAGCGCCTACCGGTCATAGAGAAACCGTGTACCAGATGCGAAGAAAGCATGTGAACTGGATTGTCTCCCAGGTGCTGCAGGACCGGTCGAAGTCGACTCTGGGCGAGATCATCGGCAGGCTGTCCATCCAGCCACTGACGGGCATTCCCATACTGATCGCGTGTATGTGGGTCGTGTACAAGGTTATGGGGTCATTTGTTGCCTCCACGATCGTCGGGTTTACTGAGGGGACTGTGATGGCCGGCTTGTACGAGCCATGGATGCGGTCGCTCGTCTCGAAGATCATCCCCTCTACGAGCGTTGTCTGGGACATCCTAGCGGGCGAGTTCGGAGTGCTCACGATGACGCCCGTGTATGTGTTCGGGTTGCTCACTCCGCTCGTCCTCGGCTTCTACCTGTTCATATCGCTGTTCGAGGATTCCGGTTATTTGCCCAGGATCGCAGCACTGTCTGACAGAACCTTTGGGTCGATCGGGCTCAACGGAAAGGCTATCATTCCAATGATCCTCGGATTCGGATGCACCACAATGGCGACGGTCACGACGAGGATGTTGGGTACTCAGAAGGAAAAGCGGATCGCCACGTTCCTCTTGGGACTGGCCATCCCCTGCTCTGCACAGCTCGGGGTCATATCCGCGATGCTGTCCAAGCTCGGGATCGGGTACCTTGCGTTCTATATCCTGACCATTATCGCTGTCTTCCTGGCTGTAGGTGTCCTGCTGAAGACCATACTTCCGGGGAAACCATCCAGCCTTCTGCTCGATCTGCCTCCTATGCGCGTGCCGAGCTTGTCCAACGTGTTGAGAAAGGCTGTCACCAGAACCGTTCACTTCATCAAGGAAGCCACGCCGCTCTTTGCCGCAGGGTCGATCCTCATCGGAGCAATGAACGCCAGCGGGGTGCTGGACGGGGTTCAGCGTGCAGCTCAGCCAATCGTAGTATCATGGCTCAGGCTGCCGCGAGAGACTGCGACTTCGTTCATAATGGGGTTCATCAGGCGGGACTTCGGTGCAGCAGGCCTGACCTCAATCGACATGACTAACTCGCAGACTCTGGTAGCCATGGTGACGATGTCTCTGTTCGTCCCTTGCATAGCCTCGGTGCTCGTCATGATGAAAGAGCGCGGAAGGCTGGAGGCCGCAGCAATGTGGGTCGGAGCCTTCACAATAGCTCTCGTGACCGGCGGGCTCGTGAGCCGGGTTCTGAGCTTGGTGTAGCAGAGATAGAGTGCCCGTCGTCATCGGCGCGCTGGTCAACCTAGAGCGGTTCGCAAAGCTGGAGTTGGCTGCTAATCTAAGTCCGTTGGCCGGCCTAGACTTGTTCGCCAGCCCGGCGCTGTTTGCCGATTCAGGCTCCCTGGCCGGCCTAGACTAGTTCGTCAGCCCGGCGCTGTTTGCCAATCCAGGCCGTTGGCCAACCTAGACTTGTTCGCCGCCACTGTCAGCAGAGGGAGATCCGATACCTGCGCATCCACGCGTCCACTTGAATCAGATAGGCCAACAGCTGGGCATCGGTCATCAACTGACCGAACCATGGCTGGCTGAACACCCGTCCTTCGCGGGACAGGATTTGCCCTATGAAGCCTGAGTCGACAAGTGAATTGAGGGGCGAGCTCTTGTCAGACAGGATTTCGAGGAGTGTTTCCTTGCACAGAGCATAGTAATGCGGGTCGTACGTCTTCGGAAATGGGCTCTTGCGCCGAGCCAGCACGGCCTCCGGCAGCACACCCGCGAACGCCTTCCTCAGGATGCCCTTCGGTAGGCCGCCGTGAGCCTTGGTCTCCCATGGAACATTCCAGACATACTCTGCCAGCCTGTGGTCGCAATACGGTGCTCTGATCTGCAAGCCGCCGGCCGAACCCATTCGGTCGTTGCGGTCAATCAGCACGGGCATGAACCAGTTGATTGTGAGGTAGAACACCTCACGGATTCTCGCACTGAGCCCTCCCTCACCGATTAACCTCGGAACCTCCTCGAGCGTCTCGCGGTAGCGGCGTTCAACGTAGTGCTCGAGATCGACGACCTCCCTGAGATCTGGATGGAGCAGGCTCGTTCTCATCGACGCAGAGCGCGACCAGGGGAACGTGTCTGCGTTCAGCATTTCACTTCTGTGGAACCAGGGGTAGCCTCCGAAGAACTCGTCCGCACACTCTCCCGACAAAGCTACAGCCGAGCACTTCCGAATCTCTCGGCTGAACAGCAGCAACGAAGAATCCACGTCTGCCATACCCGGCATATCCCTAGCGATGAGGGCATCTGTAAGTGACCCAAACAGGTCATCCGTAGATAAAGTCACCACATGATGACAGCTATTCGCATCCCTCGACACCTGCTCTATCCATGGGGAGTCCAGATCGGGTTGGAAATCATTCCGAATGAAGTGACGATCGTTCCCCTCGTACTCGACCGAGTAGGTGTGCGGCCTCCCTCTGCCCTGCTTCTCTAGCTCTGAAGCAGCAAGAAGGGTGACGATGCTGGAGTCGAGCCCACCGGACAGCATTACAGAGACAGGGCTGTCTGCTGGGATCTGCCTGCGGACAGAATCCTCAACAAGGAATCGGATCTTCTCGGCCGTAGTCTCGGGATCGTCAAGGTGCGGCTTGCTGACGAGCTTCCAGTACCTCTTGAGGCGCGCTCCTGCTCGGTCATACTCCAGGCAGAATCCGGGTCGAACCTCACGAACACCCTTGTACACGCCGTGCCCCGGAGTGCGGCCAGGCCCCAATCCGAACACCTCTGCCACGCCTTCGTGGTCAAGTTCGGCGCGCATGTCAGGATGCGAAAGCAACCCCTTCGGCTCGGAGGCGAAGAGCAATCCATTGCCCAGGTGAGCATAGAACAGCGGCTTGACGCCCAGGCGGTCGCGGCACAAGAGCAGCCGCTGTTCATCCTCACTCCAGATCGCGAACGCGTAGAAACCATCGAGCTTGTGAACGAAGTCCCTGCCCCACTCGATAAAGGCGTGCAGGAGCACCTCTTCGTCCGATCGTCTTCTGAGGGACTGTTCCCTGACTGTCCCTCCCGTGAGGGGGTGTTCATCAGAGGATCGCTCTATCGGGGCATCTTTCTCGGAGGACTGGTCTCTGAGGACGGGTCCCGTGGAGGGGTATTCCCTGAAGGAGTGACCCCTCACCTCCAACTCACTGCGCAATTCCGATGCGTTGAGAAGGTGCCCGCTGTAGACTATAGCAAGCGTGCGGGAGCCAAGCTCAAGGGTTGCCGGCTGCCGACCCCTCTCAGGATCGGCTGCTGCCAACCTCGTGTGGCCTATAACGGCGTGCCTGTACATGCTCAGACCAGAGGCGTGTGGCCCCTGGCCTTTCATTGCATCATTCATTCGCTGGACAGCGGCGCTGCAGCGCGTCAAATCGGACTCCCAATCCACCCAGCCGGCAATCGCACTCACTGTGCAAACCCCCTCGTGTCAGTCGGCGACAGCGGCTGAATCAACGCCACCGACGCCCGCTGTTAGCCTATGCACGAGGCAGGTTGCTTGACATCGAGGTGTTGCAGACGAAGGTTGCCCGCGTGTTGGGATCGGATGCCCACTCACCAGAAACGATTACGCCCGCCGACCGGAGATCAGGGTGCGCACGGCCCTACTTTGGCGGGACGACTCCGATTGTCAACAGGATGTTCGCGTAGATGCGCTGTTCCCCGGTTGCGATGACCAGTGCTAGGTCAGAATCCTGTGCGGCGTCGTAGAACTCGAACCTTCCCAAGGGCTGCAGCGCAATACCATGGCCGAGCAGCTGGCGGAACTCCGAGAAGATGGGCGGCTCCGGGCCGTCGGCAGGCATCATCACCTCAGCAGCCTCTATGGGTATAGCGTCCACAAGCACTTTCAGCACGTCGGTCACTGTGAGGAGCCCTGGCGCTAGATTGAGGAACACGATATCTGCTGATGGGTTCGAGCCAGTAGTGAATGGGTAGTTGCCGTCTGCAATCAACACCTTGGAGCCGTGCCCCGCAGATGCAAGACTCCTAAGGATATCAGGATGCAGTAACCTCGTCTTTAGCATCTCTATACCTCCCATGTGCGCTGGTCAACGCGTATGGTGCGGCGCAGCACACCTAAGGCCAGCTGCGTAAGCACGTTCATGTAGGCCAGTCGTGAACAGCGGCCAACCACGTCCGAACGTCAACGGCATCCGGCCGTGCCCGCAGGTCTATCAGATCACCGAACCCCGTATTCGACATAACCGGCCTTGATCATAGATGCAATTGAACAGATGGGATGCTCGTACGGCAATTCCATCAATTCTTGGGCGATTCCCTCAGGATTCTCGGAGGCGATGTCAACGCTTGTTACCTCAGTCAGTTCATAGACTGCCAACAGTCGAGCCTCTCCCGCCTCCACAGGAACCTTTCTTACCTCGAGCTTCGAATCCGTGATAATGCCCAACCAGGCCTCGTCACGGCTGTAGTCCGCCACTGCGGCGATTCTTGGGGTGTGGTACTGATCGCGCTCGTATTCAAGAGCGAGGAGCGATAGAGACAATGAATCCTTGACTGGAAGCCCTGATATGATCTTCTCGCCGATCGGCCAAGTTTGTGAGCCGTTAGATACCACAAGGCAGTCGCCTGCTCGGCGGAAACACGGATAGGTCACAAATGGGTTGTCGTACTCAACGCCCTTGTTCGGAACCACGCTGGCGATCTCATCCTTCATGACGATTCTCCTGTCAGGCTGCGACCGCCCTGAGACTCGGTATCCAACATAGAGCGTTCCACTGTTGTCTCTTCCAACTACCACAAAGCGTCCAATGTACAAGGGGCTACCCTCCAATACCAGAATGTCAGGCCAGCGACAGAGCGTCCAAGCAATAGCATGGCCTCAGATCACTTGCATGCACTGCAGCCGATCTTCGGCCGACGGATGCTCCGACACCACCAGAGTTCTTTGCTGTCACGGCGAAGTCCTCCTGACAGGCCCTCGCTTTACGGTCCGGTCCTGGCCTGTAGAGGGGTTCTGCCCCGGCTTCACAACCCGATTCTAGCATTCAGACGGATGCCCCTGCTATCGCGCTTCACGATCTTATCCCAGCTTGCGAACGGCATCGCGCCCCTTCAGGGCTCCTATAGGTCTGCAGACGCCGGACCATGCAAGCGCGCGAACTTTGCCCAGAACGCTCTGACGAACTGCTGCAACACAGCCTCTGAATCGTTCGTGACAAAGCCCAAGCACATCTCTTCGTGGCACGCGTAGTAGGCGACTCCCACTCCCCTCTCGATGTCTACTCGCAGGTACTCGCGGCCTTCAAACGTGACGGGCGTGCCGAACAAGCGGTCCACCAGTTCGTACTGCTTGTATGCATCTCTCTGGTCTTGGTACACCTCAACCTTGATGTCGACGTAGCGGTGAAGGTCGGCGCCTCCGTAAGTCTTGTAGGGATCGCTCTGAGTGTACGTCTCAGCCACTACGTACACACCGTCTGAGCGAGTGATGCCGACAGGAGATCCTGAAGCCCAGTATCCGCCGACCGGGACCTCCGTCTGTCTCAGGATGAGCTCGTGGACTGCGCCGTTGCTTGCCCGGCCGGCCTGGCCGACCTGAGCTGCCATTCCGGCAATCACAGGTACCAGCAACACGTAGAGGACTATGATGGCCAGTCGAAACTTGTGACTCCGAATTGTTAATCGCACAGCAAAACCGCCTCCCCGACATAAGCTCCGGCCGCAGTGGCCGGCCATAACGACATTTGCACAGTCATTATGGACATGCCGGAGAGGCGGTATACCTCACCAATGCACTATCAGACGAACACCCCGATCTGTCCGACCTTTTCTTGAGCCAACCTGATGCCGGACATGATCGTGTCCCTGTTCACTTCGCCTGTTCTGAGGTAGGCATCGACGAAGCCGACTCCAAACGTGTCTCCTGCACCAACGGTATCACGGACCTCTGCAGGCGGGAAGTCGATCTGCTCTTCTCGTCCGTCGCTCGCGAAGAACACCCTGACTTTGCTGTCAAATGTGACGATTGCATACTTGTGCTCAATCTTTGACATGATTGTCTCCCAGGGGTCCGATGAGCTCATCCTGAGAACGGTGCAGCGGCCTGAGGGAGTGGTGTCTCTTACATCCGCATACAGAGCTGTGAAGTCCCGAATGCAGGTGTCCTCATGAAGCACGACAATGTCAAACGCACCAGTGAATATCCTCGGCTTGAGCCCTTCTCTGAACCGTTGGAAGATTCCGAGATCGTAGTTGCGGACGTTGACGTTTCGATGCTCGAAATCCTGAAGCGAGTTTCTGAGGTTGAACACATGTCCGAGAGGATACAACATCGGGTTGTATATGGTGGTCAGCGTGACGGAGTAGCCCAGCGTCTCGAGCCCTCGCACCACATTGCCCACGCCTCCGGGATAGACATTGCATCGTCCATTGGAAATGATCCAGTCTATGATCACATCGCCGGCCACCGTCAACTGCCGACCCATTCTCGCACCTCCAAAGCCGTCGTCATGCCTGCTACAGAGCTGCTTGGTAGATCGCCATCATGTCCTCGGGATGTATGGTTCTTGGATTGACTGCCACGTGCCCGCTCTTCATGGCGTCAGACACCATCTTGTCGAACGAGGACGCCTCTACACCGAGCGGTCCCATCGCCTGCGGAGCCCCGACATCTGCCGCCAGCTGGCGCACGGCCTGCACGACGTCTGCAGGCTCACATCTGCCCAGCCCCAGCGCCTCGCCCATCCGCTGATACTTATGGGCCGCTGCGGTCTTGTTGAAATCCAACCCGAACGGCAACAGCACCGAATTGGCCTCACCATGAGGAATGTGGTATATCGCACTGAGAGGCAGAGCCATAGCGTGGACGATACCGAGCTTCGCGTTAGCAAAGGAGAAGCCTGCTATGTTTGCAGCAATGAGCATCGACATCGCTGAGTCTCTGTCGTCGGGGTCCTCAAGCATCTTCCTGAAGTTAGCTGCTATCAGCTCAATAGCTTTGAGCGCGCACGTCTCCGTATAGACGTTGGCCGCCTTGGAAATGAACGACTCGATCGCGTGAGTCAAGGCATCCATCCCCGCAGCCACCTTGACTCTCCTCGGGGCCGTGCCGACCATGCGCGGGTCGAGGAACGCGGCTCTAGGCGCAATGCGCGGGCTCCAGATGAGGAACTTGTAGTTGCGCTGTGTATCGGTGATGACGGCGAAGAACGTAATCTCGCTTCCCGTTCCCGCTGTCGTAGGCACAGCAAGTATGGGAAGAGGCTGGTTCTCAAACTTCTCTGGGCCTTCGTAATCAGTTATGGGCCGCGGATTCGTCGCTGCAATGCTGATGCCTTTGGCTGCGTCGATGTTGCTCCCGCCGCCGACTGCTATTAGCAAGTCTGCCTTCTGCTCCCGGACGATCGCAGTCCCCTCGTTGACGAGGTCGACTGAGGGATCCGGCTCGCCCCTGTCAAACACGTCGAGGTTCAGGCCTGACTTCCTGAGGCTGTCCAGAATTTCGTCGAGCAGCCCTGCAGCAGCGATGTTCTTGTCTGTAACAACAAGCACTTTGGAGGCGCCCAGTTGTCGCGCTTCCTGCCCGATCTGATCGACACACCCTTCCCCGCAAATGACCCGACTCGGAATCTGAAAGATCATTCGGTCAGCCACACAGCTGCCTCCTCTCTCGACTGTTGTTTGAGAAGACGCCTGACACTCAGCCTCCGGTACACGCCGCTGAGTTGCGGTCAGCGCCCTTTGTCCGCCTTCGAGAACGCCTCGAAGACCCCAGCGTCATAAAGACCCGCAAAGAGGTCTATCTTCGGATCGATATTGAGTTCATTGTGTCCGATCTCACGATCAGTGAAGGTGACGGGCGCATCTTCGACTACCGCAAACGGAGTGCTCTCTCCTGACTCGCCCATGACCAGCACTGCTGCGCAAGATAGGTCGTCGGCAACAGCTTTCTCAGTAAACTGCAGCTTCCGGCCGAACAGATCCGCCCTGCCCACCTGGCTCTCAATGCCCTCGAACCCACTGTAGGCCATGGCCAAACCTATGACGCCTCTTCTCAACGGGGTGCAACGGGAATCGGTGACGAGGACTCCTACCTGCTCTAGCCGATACGCAGACCGCAGGCGGTCGCGGAACCGCTGGGCCCAGCCGAACGGGTCGTCAGGCCACAAGATGGCATGCCCCTCAGCAGGCACATTGGACAGATCAATGCCCGCATTGGCCATGAATGTCCCGTCCTTGAGCGTCAGGTAGACGTAGTGCCCTTCGTAGACACGGTCTGACTCCCTCAGGATCAGCTCAGCCAGTCCCGGGTATCGTTCGATGTCCTTTGAGTACTTGAGTTTACGCATCGTGCGCGCCTCTGGGCTGACCTCAATCTTGGAGAGATCCACAACCCGGCGCTGCTCCAACGAGACGACCTTGGACGTCACGCAGACAATCGACCGCTCTCGAAGCTCGCCTGCGAACGAAGACCGAAACACCTCTAGCAGATCCTGTCCCATCTCGATGACCGGGGTCTTGATCGCTTGAATCCTCATGTATGTAGCTCCTATCTCCTGTCTCCGGACCGGCGGCGAATGCGTCCGCCAGTCATCATGCCGTTCAGTGAACCGCCTCGACTGGCCCTATCTGGCCTCACCTGGCCCCGCTTAGCCTCACCTGGCCCTGCCTAGCCTCTTCTGGCGTCGGCCAGCCTCACCCGGCCCTGCCTTACCCGACCTCGGCCCACCACGCCCGGCCTGGCCACTTCTCGCATCGGCCACTTCTGGCATCGGCCAGCCTCACCCGGCCCTGCTCGGCCTCCCCTGTCGTCATTGCGTTCAGCAAACCGTCACTCCTGGCCCGACCCGGCCTCGCCCGTCACCAGGCCTCTCTATGAACCCTCTCTTCTCTGAAGCGGTTGGCGGGTTCTTTCTGCTCAGCCGGATAGCCGATGGCGATCATGCTGTGGGGCTTCACATTGGCCGGCAGCTGGAAGAAGTTCTCCAGGGCCTCCTGCCTGTCGCGCCTCGGATGGACACCGAGCCACACAGCACCCAGGCCTAGAGCATGTGCAGCCAGAAGTGCGTTCTGGACTGCAGCCGAACAGTCGATGACCCACCAGTCCGGCGAGCCTGTCTCTTCGTCGGTCTTGCCGCACACCACTATGGCCAGAGGTGCCTCCTTCAACATCTTCACGTGAGGGCTGAAGTTGACCAATGCATCCAGTGTCTCTCTCTTCGTGAGCACTATGAATTCCCACGGTTGGAGGTTTCGGGCTGACGGTGCGGCCATAGCGGCTTGGAGAATCAGCTTGATCTTCTCCTCCTCCACCGGCTGTGCCGCATACTTGCGAATGCTGCGCCTGGTAAGTAGGTTTTTCAGTGCCTCGTTCGCCATCTCCATCACATTGATCCCCCCTAGGATTGCTCTACCGCTTTCTTGAGGTTCTCAAGGCCAACCCTGACACTGTCGATCGGCTTCATGTTGTACTCCTCGGTTTCTATTATCATCCACTCGGCCCCTGTCTCCCGGCATGCGGCGACCACGCCCGGTAGATCGAGCACACCGGTGCCCACCTCCGTCTGGACCTTGTTCTCATCGAAGTCCTTGACGTGAACCAAAGGGCAACGCCCGGCGTATTTCCTAAGGTAAGCTATTGGATCGACGCCGGCATACATCACCCATCCGAGGTCAAGCTGGGCGACGACTGCGTCTGACTTGACGGCGTCAAAGAGTATGTCCAGCATGTACTCGCCGTCGATTTTCTCGAGCTCGCGCGAATGGTTGTGATACCCAATCACGAGTCCTGCCGCCTTGCACTTCTCGCCGGCTGCAGACAGGAAATCTGCGAACTTCAGCCATCCATCCCTGTCCTCTGCCCCGTACCCCGGGCATATGAGGTACTTGGCGCCGATTTCGACGCTATACTCTATCTGCCGGTCTAGGTTTTCCCTCAGTTCCTGGTAACCCACGTGACTGCTTACGGCCTTCAAGCCGAGATCGCCGAGCAAGCTGCGGAGTTCACGACTGCTCATGCCGAAATAGCCAGCAAACTCGACCGCTTCGTAGCCGATCTCCTTGATGCGTCTCAAAGTCCCGGGGAAGTCCGCCTTGGCATCGTCTCGCAGGGAATATGCCTGAAGGGCTATTGGGATGATTTTGGGTGCGCTTCCGGTTGCATTTGGCATGGCTGCTCCTACCTCTCTCAAATTCATGTCCATGACCAAGTATATCACTGCACGGACCGGAAGTTAAGGCAACTCGGGCAATGCCAGTAAGTCAGACGCTGCGAAGATCGCCGTCGGAGCCTCTCCTGTGTATCTACAGTCCACCTACAGTCCGAGCATCCGCGAGGCGATGAGAAAGTAGATCAGCAGTCCAGACGCATCGATCATTGAGGTGATGAGCGGCCCGCTGGCGATCGCCGGATCGAGCTTCAGGCGAACGAGGATGAGAGGCAGCGAGATCCCTAATATGTTTGCCATCAGAATGATCGACACCATAGTAGCTCCGACTACAAGTCCAATCTCATAACCGCCTCTGAACGCCCCGAGCAGTCCGCTGACCACGCCCATGACTACGCCCAAAGACAATCCCACGATGACTTCGCGGCCGAGTGCCTTCGCCCACTGACCCAACCTTAAGTCGCCCACAGCCAAGGCGCGCACGATGAGGGCAGAGGACTGATAGCCTGCGTTGCCGCCGCTGTCCATCAGAAGCGGAATGAAAAAGGCCAAAGCCAGAGCAGATGCCAAGGTCTCCTCAAACGCCGCTATCACGCTTGATGACACGAGGTTGAGGAATATGAGCAACACCAGCCAACCAACGCGCCTGCTGAAGAGTTCCCACGCTGTGGTCGTACCGTATCCCGTCCTCAGTGGAGCGACTGCGGCGTGCTTATGGAAGTCCTCGGTTGCCTCTTCTTCAGCTACGTCAAGAACATCGTCTGCGGTCACAATGCCAACAAGAATGCCGTCCGAATCCACAACCGGCAAGGTGTTGATGTCATAGCGCTTCATCGTAGCGACAGCCGTTTCTCTGTCGTCTGTGGCCAGCAGAGACACAAAGGAATGGTCCATGAGCTGCTCGACCGTGTCCCGCGCGTCAGCCAGGATCAGCTTCCTAAGCTCAACTGAATCCATAAGTTTCCATCTGTCATCAACTACATAGATCACGTTGACCGTTTCACTGTCTCGACCCTTCTCTCGAATATGGTCGAGAGCCCTGGCTACGGTCCAGCCGCTTCTGACTGCCACATATTCAGGAGTCATCAGCCTTCCTATGCTCTCCTCAGGATAGCCTAGCAACTGTCTGGCCTCCCTGAGATCGTCCGGACTCAGCAGATTGAGAAGCTTCTGCGTAAGCTGGCCCGGCAGCTCGCCGAGCAGAGCTGTTCTGTCGTCAGGGCGCATGCCTGCAAGCAGTTGCCTCGTCTCTTCATCAGTCAGATCGCGGATCAGGTGGTCCTGATCTTCCGAATCAAGATAGGCAAACACTTCGCTGGAGATATCGCGTGGCAGCAATCGGAAGACCACAACCCGGTCTGATTTCTCCAGGCTTAGTATGAGATCGGCCACCTCGGGCGCAGGCGGGCTCCACCTGTGAAGACGCTGTTTGAGCTGTCCCCAGTCACTATGGTCGACAAGCTTTCTCACTTCGTCTGCAGACATGCGGTCCATCTCCATCCCTCCAATCTGTCCATGCTAGTGTACACATCTATCTATCCTCGTCTGCATACTCGCTTGCTGTTGGTTATCCAAAGAGCGAGAACGCATCCAGGGTGGACGGCACAAGCACACTGGAATCTAGTGCTCTTCACTGCACATCGATTATCGGCTGAGGTGCACACCGTGTCAACAGCTCTGCGAGACGCGTGCCGCCCAGACGTTTCGAGCTGCACCATACGCCCGGTATATTGTAAGACGCTTGAGATGCACCTGTGCAGCCAACCCGAGTTATGTTGAGGCCCTTGGCATTTGCGCGTTTCGACTCTATACTCTAAGTTAGGGTTAAGATGGGAAAGGACTGACCATGTCGGAGCGTCTACCAATAGCAGAAATCGCTCGGATGTACTACGAGCACGGCAGAAACCAGGAGGACATTGCGAAGGAGTACGGCATCTCGCGCTCCACCATCTCGCGCGTTCTGAAGCGTGCTCGCGACTTGGGCATCGTGCGCATTTCCATAGTCGATCCGAACTCGATCTGTGCGCAGGTCGGACTGGAACTCGAGCGGCGGTTTGGCCTCAAACGTGCGGTCGTCGTAGAGGGCGATCCCGATTCGGAGGACCTAACCAGACGCGACATTGGGATCAGGTCAGCCGAGTTGCTCACACGTATGGTCAGAGGCAACCAAATCATTGGCACTTGCTGGGGTTCTACAATATACGAGCTGGTCCGATCGCTCGCTCACAAGCCTGTCGAACACGTGGAAGTTGTGCAGTTTGTGGGCACAGTCGGGAGCTCGCTGTCCAACACACACGCAGATGAACTCGCGAGGATGATAGCTCAGGCCTTTGACGGCGAGTGGCACATGCTGCCTGCTCCGGCGGTCGTTCAGACCGGCGATGCGCTGCAGACCTTCCTCAATGAGCCGCAGATCAGGCGTGTGCTCGAACTCGGCAAGCGGTCGGATATCGCACTCGTCGGAGTCGGAGTCTGCAGCGACGACGCAACACTGGCCAGGGCAGGCTACATCACTGCGGCCGAGATTCGAGAGCTGCGATCGATAGGCGCGGTTGGCGAGATAGGTTGCAGGTTCTTCGACATCTCGGGCAGGCCGTGCAAGTCCGACGTAGACAACCGGACGATATCGATCACCCTGGCCGATCTGAAGTCGATTCCGGTCAAACTGGGTGTTACTGCTGGGCTTCACAAGGTTGATGCAATCCTCGGCGCCCTCGCCGGAGGCTATATAGACATATTGGTCACAGATCTCATCACGGCTCGTGCGCTGATCTCGCACTCCGAAGCCTATGAGCGATCCGAACAACCCGAAGCAGTGACAACCGCTGGCGATTCGCGGCGACGATAGACGGTCCACACAATCCAGGAAACCCTGTGGAGGACTCGCGAGTCGATACGTCGAATCTAAATTGTGTTCACGACATTGCGAGAATGTGTGTTGCTATGCACATATGTGCAACATAGCGACGACACATCCAAGGGAGGTCGCCAATGGCTACTCCAGTCATAATGCCTCGTCAGGGGCAGACAGTGGAAAGCTGTGTAATCACTCAATGGCACAAACAAGTGGGAGACAGCGTCTCCGCTGGAGACGTCCTCTTCTCCTATGAAACGGACAAGGCTGCGTTTGACGAAGTCTCGCCTGCTGACGGAATCCTGTTGGCACGTTACTTCGAGGAAAACGACGACGTTCCGGTTCTCACTACGGTCTGCGTGGTAGGCCAGAAAGGTGAGGACATCTCGGCGCTCTCGCCCGGCCGAGCGGCGGTTTCTGCGCCTGAAGGAACGCCGGCGTCAGCAACTGAAGCGGCGCCAGCCACTGCGCCTGGTGGAACACCGGCGCCTGCGTCTGAGGCGTCGCCAGTGCCTGCACCTGGGGCGGCGCAAACGCCTGCATCTGGAGCGGCGCTCGGACCTGAAGCTACAGTCGGCAGCGGGTCCCCTGCGGACGATGGCTGGCGAGTTCGCATCTCCCCCAGGGCACGGTCCCTCGCGGAGAGGGCCAAGATTGACTACAAAGACGCAACGGCGTCAGGTCCCGCGGGCAGGATTATCGAGCGAGACATCATAAGCCTCATTTCCGAGCGAGCAGCCACACATCCTGTGACAAGCGCACGCCCAGAGAGGCCTGCCCAGCCGGCAGCGAGCTTGCTCCAGGGACACGCAAGCGCCCCTGTCCCGCCCGCCCCGTCGACACCGGCCGCCGCGTATGAGGAGATCAAGCTCAGCAACATGAGAAAGCGCATCGCCGAAGCGATGTATAGATCGCTCTCGACAACAGCGCAGCTGACTCTTCACAGCTCGTTTGATGCGAGCGACATCCTAGCATATCGCAAGCGGCTTAAGGAAGCCAAGGCCGACGATCCAGTCAGTTCGATCAACATAACCCACATGATTCTGTACGCGGTCTCGAGGACGCTCCTGAGCCACCGAAGCCTCAACGCCCATCTGCTCGACGACAAGATGCTTCTCTGGAACCATGTGAACTTGGGCATCGCAGTTGACACAGATAGAGGACTCATGGTGCCGACAGTTTTCGAGGCAGACCGGAAGTCGCTCACGCAGATCGCGATGGAAGCGAAGCAGCTTGCCGATGCATGCCGCACAGGGTCCCTCAGTCCGGACTACCTCCAGAATGGAACCTTCACGGTCACGAATCTGGGCGCACTCGGAGTCGAGTATTTCACTCCGGTTCTGAACCCGCCGCAGACGGCCATTCTGGGTGCTGGCTCGATCGTTCAGCGGATCAAGGAGACGGAAGATGGTGTCGAGCCCTATCCGGCTATCGGCCTGTCGCTGACCTTTGACCATAGAGCGGTGGATGGAGCCCCGGCTGCTAGGTTCCTCCAGGAGCTCAAGGACAATTTGGAGAACTTCAGCGTTTTATTGGCTCGGTAGTCGTTGGCGGCCTGCAGAGCAGGCGGCCCGCAAAAGTGCGGCCAGCAGAGACGGTGGCGCGAGTGCGGGTGCGCTTGAGGGAGCGGCCTGCAGGTGCCGGATGCCGGAGCGGCGGGCTGCAGGCGCCGGATACCGGGGCGGCGGCCTGAGTGAAGCGAGCCGAAGGCAGTGACGTCGGTCCCGGTCGTGCAAACTCGTTCCCCGTGGTTGCTGACGACAAACCTGAGCAAGCTATGCATGGCAATACTCGATGTCTGGAGGGTTGCGATATGACCTACGACCTCATCGTCATCGGCGGCGGTCCGGCAGGCTATCTGGGCGCTGAGAGAGCAGCTCAGGCCGGGCTCAAGACCATGGTCATAGAAAAGCAGTACATAGGCGGAGTGTGCCTGAATGTCGGTTGCATACCCTCAAAAACACTCCTCTACTCTGCGAAGCTATACGACGGCGTCAAATACGGAGACAAGTACGGAGTCAGCGCGAGCGGCCTTGAGTTGAACCACGCTGCCATAGTCGACAGAAAGAACAAGGTGGTCAAGGCCCTCACCGGCGGCGTAAGGACCCAGCTCAAGAAGGCCGGGGTAACCATAGTCGAAGGAATGGCTCAGATAGACGGAAGAGCCTCAGACGGCTACGCCGTTAGGGTCGGTAACGACGTCTATACGGCTACGAGGCTCCTCATAGCCACAGGGTCTGTCCCCGCCGTTCCTCCGATCAAGGGTCTGGATGCCGGACTCAAGAGTGGGTTCGTCGTCACCAGCAACGAGATCTTCGATCTCACAGCCATTCCGTCATCGCTCGTAGTCATCGGCGGCGGAGTCATAGGGCTCGAAATGGCATCGTATTTCAACTCCGCCGGCAGCAAGATCACTGTCGTTGAACTCCTCGACCGCATAGGCGGCAACATCGACTCTGAGATTGCAGGCCTGCTCCAGGAAGAGTACTCGCAGAAAGGCGTGGAGTTCAGGCTGAGTTCAAAAGTGGTAGAGATAGCTGACCGGTCGGTGATCTGCGAGTCGAACGGCGAGCGAGTCGCTATTGAGGCGGACAAGGTGCTTCTCAGTGTGGGCCGCAAGCCGGTAGTGGATGGTTTCGGGCTTGAGACAATAGGTGTAGAGGTCGAGAAGGGACACATCAAAGTCGATGAGCAGGGCAGGACGAACGTTCCCCGCGTGTACGCAGCCGGGGACGTCAACGGCCGCTCGATGCTGGCGCACACGGCATATCGTGAGGCGGAAGTCTGCGTCAACCACATGACAGGCCGCAAGGACAAGGTCGCATACGACTCAATCCCGCTCGTCATCTACACTAATCCTGAGGTCGCAGCGGCAGGCGAGACTGAGGAGTCAGCCAGGGCAAAGGGAATCGACTTCGACACTGTCAACCTGTCGATGAGATTCAGCGGCCGCTATCTGGCAGAAAACCAGGGCGGACGGGGTATATGCAAGGTCCTGGTGGAGAAGAGCTCCCGAAGGATCATAGGCGTGCACATGATTGCCAACTACGCTTCGGAGATCATCTACGGCGCAGGCATGATGATCGACAGAGCGATGACTGTGGAGGACATCAGGCGGACAGTATTCCCGCACCCGACGGTGTCGGAGATAATCAGGGAGTGCGTTTGGGAGATCTCATAACAGCAAAACACAGCAGCGTGTTTCGTGAGGAGAGAGAGCAAAATGCCAAAGACGCAATTGGTCAACCCGGAGGAACTGAGAAAGCCCGGTTTTGTCAAGCTCAATGACATCCCGGTAAACCAGTACAGCAAGTCCATCGACGAAGAGAAGGCGAACTTCTCGAAGGACGATTTCCTGAGGATATTCAGAGATATGCTAATAATCAGGGAATTCGAAACTATGCTGTACACCGTCAAGACTACAGGTGAGTTCAAGGGAATCGCCTACAACTACCCAGGCCCGGCCCACCTCTCGACAGGACAAGAGGCGGCGGCGGTAGGCCAGGCTTACCTTCTTGACAAGGACGACTTCATATTCGGGTCTCACCGCAGCCACGGGGAGATCCTGGCGAAGGGGCTCTCGGCAATCCACAAGATGTCCGAGCAGGAGCTCATGGAGATCATGTCGAGCTACTTCGACGGCAACATCCTGTCGGTTGTCAAGCCTCAGTGGGACGAGAAGGCTGGAATCAAGCAGTTGGCCATCGATTTCCTCGTATACGGCACCCTAGCAGAGATCTTCGCAAAGGAAACCGGATTCAACAAGGGCTTGGGTGGCTCCATGCATGCATTCTTCCCGCCGTTCGGCATCTACCCGAACAACGCGATCGTCGGTGGATCCGCCGGAATAGCCATGGGCGCTGCCCTCTACAAAAAAGTGAACAAGAAGAAGGGCATCGTGGTTTCGAACGTCGGCGACGGCTCGCTGGGTTGCGGCCCCGTCTGGGAAGCCATGAACATGGCTGCTATGGACCAGTTCAAGTACTTGTGGGAGGACGACTACAAGGGCGGACTTCCGATCATCTTCAACTTCATGAACAACTGCTACGGCATGGGCGGCCAGACCATTGGCGAGACTATGGGATTCGGCGTGCTGGCACGGGTTGGAGCAGGAATCAACCCAGAACAGATGCATGCCGAGAGAGTGGATGGGTACAATCCTCTTGCAGTGATCGACGCGATGCGGCGCAAGAAGCAGCTGCTTGAGGAGAACAAGGGTCCAGTGCTCCTCGACACGCTTACCTATCGCTACGCCGGGCACTCTCCTTCAGACGCCTCGACTTACCGCACAAAGGACGAGATCGATGCGTGGATGGCTCAGGATTCGATCGAAAGCTACAAGCGCAGCTTGATAGACGCAGGGGTCGCCAAGGAAGAGGAGTTCGCCGATATCAGGGATGCGGTCGAAAGCCTCGTCTTCCGTGCGTTCAAGACGGCAGTGGACGAAAAGCTCTCCCCGCGGATGGATCCCAAGCAGAATCCGGACATCATTGGCAATCTGATGTTCTCAAACCTGAAAATCGAAAAGATGGACGAGCGCGAATGCGAAGTGCTCATTCCCAAGGATCAGAATCCAAGGGTGCAACAGATTGCGAAGAAAGCTCGATCGGCTTACGAAGACGGCAAGCCTGTGCCAAAGGCTCGTGTGTATCAGCTCAGAGACGGTCTGTTCGAGGCCATCATCGACAAGTTCTACACTGACCCGACTCTGGTGGCCTACGGCGAAGACAACAGAGACTGGGGCGGCGCCTTTGCAGTGTATAGAGGGCTCACTGAGTCTCTCCCCTATCACCGGTTCTTCAACGCACCGATCTCGGAGGCCGCGATTGTCGCCTCGGCTGTTGGATACGCATTGTCAGGCGGAAGAGTAATCGCAGAGCTGATGTACTGCGACTTCCTCGGACGAGCCGGAGATGAGGTCTTCAACCAGCTGGCCAAGTGGCAGGCGATGAGCGCCGGGATCCTCAAGATGCCCGTAGTGCTGAGGGTCTCGGTAGGCTCCAAGTACGGCGCTCAGCATTCGCAGGACTGGTCGTCCCTGTGCGCCCACATTCCTGGGCTCAAGGTGGTCTTCCCGGCCACTCCTTACGATGCGAAGGGTCTGATGAACAGCGCTCTGGCCGGCACGGATCCTGTCGTTTTCTTCGAGAGCCAGCGTATATACGACATCGGCGAGATGTTCCATGAAGGCGGAGTGCCTGAGGGATACTATGAGATACCGATTGGCGAGCCCGACATCAAGCGCAAGGGCAACGACATCACGATTCTGACAATCGGAGCGACGTTGTACCGTGCTATCGAGGCTGCGGACATGCTGCAGACTAAGTACGGACTCTCCGCAGAGGTCATCGATGCAAGGACGCTGGTGCCGTTCAACTACGAGCCGGTCATCGAGTCAGTCAAGAAAACGGGCAGAATCCTGTTGACCAGCGACGCGTGCGAGCGAGGCTCTCGTCTGATGGACATGGCCCAGACCATTAGCGAGCTGGCGTTCGACTACCTCGACGCCCCGCCGGTAGTTGTCGGCGCCCGCAACTGGATAACGCCTGCATTCGAGCTCGAGCAGTTCTTCTTCCCGCAGCCTGAGTGGATCATCGATGCGATCCATGAGAAGATACTGCCTCTCAAGGGGCATGTTGTGAGAACGAACTTCACGCCCAACGAGCAGATCAGGCGGAACAATTTGGGCGTGTAGAAGTGCAGAGGTCACAACCAGCGATCCGCTAGCCAGTGCCCCGGCTCTCGCCTCTCGGCGCTAGAGCCGGGGCTGGCAGTCCTATCAACAGGACCGGCATGGCCAGAGGTGGTACCAATGATCAAGAGAGTGGCATTCATGACAGGCGGCGGCGATTCGGCAGGTATCAACTCGTTCATTGCCGCTGCGGTCCGCCATGGCATACACACATACGACGCGGAGTTCATAGGAATCAAAGAGGCTTTCGAGGGAGCAGCTGCCAGCGACGTTGAGTCATATGTGGTCAGGTTCAACCTCGAGAACATCGAGGACCTCGAGAGTCGTCCCAGCACAGTGCTGGCGTCCTCACGCTTCAACCCGTTTTCCGAGAAGAACAAGCAAGCCGGATACCCTGAACGGATTCTGAGCAATCTCGGGAAGCTCGGCATCGACGCCGTGCTGCTGACCGGCGGAAACGACACGATAAAGTCGGGTCTCGAACTGCACCGGCAAGGTATCCCGGTGATTGCCGCTCCGAAGAGCATCGACAACGACGTGTCAGGCACAGACACGATGCTCGGCTTCAAGACCGCGGTTTCCTTTGGAAGCACAGCCTTCAGGGGCACTGTCGAATCGGCACGCACCCACAGACGGATCTCAATCGTCGAGATTATGGGGAGGAATGCCGGCTGGCTGGCCCTGGAGATCGGGATAGCCGGCGGAGCAGACCTCATCCTCATCCCGGAAGTGCCGATCACCCTAACCAAGCTGTGCGCAGCCGTCGACCGGATCTACAAGCGGCAGGGGTTTGTGAACATAGCCGTATCTGAAGGCGTAGAGTTGTCTGTCGACGACCCCGTACTGCAAAGGGCCAGTGCGAGCAGTCCTGTCGTGAAGGCCATGATCGAGGAGAATCTCGGCGTGGACGCACACGGGAACAAGAAACTTGGCGGGGTCGGTCAGATCCTGAGGAGAGTGATAGCTGTCGAACTCGGGCTGCGTAGTCTGGAGGAAGTCAGGACAGCTGACATCGGGTTTCACCTGAGGGGCCTTGCCCCTGTGGCAGATGACATCCTTCTCGGGACCAGATTCGGGATTGCTGCAGTCAACCTGCTCTTCTCCGGAGTATCGGGAATGATGGTCGGAGTCCAGGGCGATAAGATCGTGCAGGTGCCGTTTGAACAAGCCATCAAACAAAAGCTCGTCGACTGGCCTTACGACGAGCTGAAGAGCGTCGGAGTGCTTGTGCAGTAAGCGCACAGAAGTGAAGCACGACAGCAAGCAGGGTCGCAACTATGGCCTTGCCTGCTGTCCGTACTTGGTAACTGCAGTCCTGCGCAAGGCCAAGCACTCGTCGTCCCCGATCGCGCAGACAGGGCCGATGTGCCTGGCATAGAAGGCTATTTTCGCACCCTCCTCGACAACCACTGCATTGACATACGCCTCATCCATATTGCGACCGACAGCAAGCACGCCGTGATTCGCCAGAAGCACGGCGTTTCTGTCCCTGAGAGTCTCAGCTGCAACTTCGCCCAGCTCTACGCTTCCAACCGGCCTGTATGGAGCGCACTCAATCGGCCCTCCCGCGACCATTGCCACCTCGGCCACGACTGCAGGAATGCTTTCTCTGCAGCAGGCCCAGGCGGTGGCGAAGGTGGAGTGTGTATGGACAATCGCCATAATGTCAGCCCGGCTTTGGTAGATGCGGCAGTGCAGGGGCGTCTCAATCGACGGTTTTCGGCCTCCGTCCAGCCTGTTCCCGGCTACGTCGATCACGACGATGTCCTCAGGGACAAGACAATCGTAGTCCATTCCACTGGGCGTGATGCATATATAGCCTGTGTCTCTATCTCTGACACTGAAGTTGCCGAATGTCAGGGGCACTAACCGGTCCCTTCGAGCCTGCCTTGCGGCCTCGATCACTCTGCGACGTTCGAGTTCGAGAAGCATACCGCACCTCCCGCATACGACAATTCCGCGCACGTGCTCGCATTCCCTGCTTGGAGCTTTGACACTGTCCAAAGCTTCGTGGTATACTTCAGAGTAACAGCATACTGGAAAAGACTATGATCGAGGAAAGTAGACGGATTCAGGGAGCTTCAGCGAGCCGGGTATGGTGTGAGACCGGTAGCTCCCCCCGTTCGAAGTTCCCTCGGGAGTCTCTCGCTGAACCGGCCAGACCAGGAACAGTGGCGCCCAGCCAGTCCGGATGTCCGTCCGACCAGCCAGTCGGTGACGAAGGCGGACCAGCCAGTCCAGACCAAGGCGGACCAGCCAGTCAAGACCAGGACGGACCGGCCAGTCCAGACCAAGGCCAACCGGCCAGTCCAGACCAAGGCGAACCGGCCAGCCCAGACCAAGGCGGACCGGCCAGTCCAGACCAAGGCGGACCAGCCAGTCCAGACCAAGGCGAATCGGCCAGCCCGTGGCCATGGGCACACACCCACGAAGTCGGCTGCAGTAGGTAGAGACGGGTCCTTGTACCGTTATCGTCAGGAAGAGGCGTCGAGGCACGTTGCATCTGCTCAGTGCCCCGCCTCATCCATGAGTGTGTCAGTTTGAATGGCCGATTGCACGCCTGTTCGTTCGGGTGGTTCGGGTGGAGCCAGTCGCCATACTGAATGGCAAACCAGGGTGGTACCGCGTGAGAATTCTCCCGTCCCTAGAGGACGGGAGTTTTTATGTCTAGGGGTATCCTAGATCTAAGTTCACATAGCGTCTTCAGCCGGCCCGTCGCATTCCGAGAGGGCGTTTGGGCCAGGAGGTGGTCTAGATGTCAGAGAAACTGCAAGCGAGGGATTTGAGACAGCGTCTCAACGACCTGGATCAACAGGCGGCGTCCGAGGTGCTTTCTGCTCGCAGCGGCGCAGAACTTGATCAGCTCAGAGTTAAGTACCTGTCCAAGAAGGGCGAGGTCACCTCGATCCTCCGGTCTATGTCGTCAATAGACCCCGAACTCCGTCCGGAGATCGGTTCGCTGGCAAACGCCTTGAGAGCCAAGATCGAGGAGGCCCTGGAGCAGAGACAGGCCTATCTCCTTGAGGAACAGCTCCGGGCAGAGCGGGAAGTGTTTGACCCGACTGTCCCGCCGCGCAGATCGCCGATCGGTTCGCTCCATCCTATAACGATCGTCAGGCGAGAGCTCGAGGAAATCTTCAGAGGAATGGGTTTCACCGTGGTCGACGGGCCCGAACTCGAAACCGACTACTACAACTTCGAGGCCCTCAACACTCCTCGGACGCATCCTGCCCGTGACATGCAGGACACGTATTGGGTGAGCGACAACCTCCTGCTGAGAACCCAAACCTCCGCGTGCCAAGTGCGAGCCATGGAGAGATTCGGCGTTCCCCTGCGCGTGATCGCTCCCGGCCGCTGCTTCCGAAACGAAGACATCGACGCCTCGCATGAGAACACATTCTTTCAGCTGGAGGGTCTGCTTGTTGACAGGAATGTCTCAATCGCAAATCTGATCTACGTTATGAAGACAATGCTGAGCGAGGTCTTCAGAACAAACGTCACTGTGAGGCTTCGTCCAGGATACTTCCCATTCGTGGAACCCGGATTCGAGCTTGATCTGAAGTGCCTAATATGCGCAGGGCAAGGATGTCCCACGTGCAAGAAATCTGGATGGATTGAGTTGGTTCCTTGCGGCATGGTTCACCCGAACGTGTTGAGATACGGCGGAGTCGACCCTGAGGAGTTCTCGGGTTTTGCCTTTGGTCTCGGACTGACCCGGCTCGTGATGATGAAGTACGGAATCAGCGATATCAGGGTGCTCAACAGCGGCGACCTTAGAAGCCTGTCGCAGTTCGGCGTAGCAGACGCAGGATCGGCTTAGTGGCTGATCGCCCAGTGGCTGGCGGCTCAGCGGCTGGCTGCTTCGTGGCTGCCCGCTTCGTGGCTGACCGCTTAGCGGCTGGCTGCTAACGGGCTGACGGTCTGGCGGCTGGCTGCTTCGTGGCTGACCGCTTCGCGACTGACTGCTAACAGGCTGACGGTCTAGCGGCTGACGGATTAGGAGCCTGACGGTTTAGGAGGCTGATGCAAAATGAAACTCTCTCTCAACTGGTTGAGAGATCATGTCGACATAGATGAAAAGACCGCAGAGCGACTTCCTGAGCTCCTGACTATGTCTACTGCGGAAGTCGAGACTGTCGAGCACAAGGGCACTGAAGTGAAAGGCGTCGTAGCCGGCAAGATCGTGTCGATGTCGGACCACCCGCAATCGGAGAAGCTGAAGGTGATCCTGGTCGACACCGGTTCCGGCCTGGTCCAGAGCGTGTGTGGTGCCCCGAATGTGCGGCCGGGCATAATGGTGCCCTTCGCGCTGCCGGGCGGGACACTTCCCGGCGTTCCCAGAGTGGAGTCTGCGACTGTCGCCGGCGTTTCCAGCGATGGAATCGCCTGCTCCCCCAGAGAGCTCGGTATCGGAGAAAGCCACGAGGGCGTCCTGGAACTTACGGATGACTGCAGTCCGGGGGACGATGTCGCTCGACTCCTCAAGCTGCAGGACACAGTGATCGAGATCGACAACAAGTCGCTGACGCACCGGCCAGACCTGTGGGGTCACTATGGTTTTGCCAGAGAAATCGCAGCGCTGACGGGGCAGCCGCTCAAGCCGCTGCATATGTCTCCGATGGACGATCTCACATCGCAAAGGCCGGTGGTGACGGTAACGATCGACGATCCGGAGAAGTGCCTCCGTTACTGCGCTCTTGGGATCGGCGCAATCGATACTCGCCCATCGCCCGGCTGGCTCCAAACCCGCCTCGCATACGTCGGGATGCGCCCGATCAATCTGATCGTCGACCTGACCAACTACGTCATGCTCGAGATCGGTCAGCCCATGCATGCGTTTGACGGCAACATGATCGATCACGTCCGTGTCATGACATTCGGCCAGGTCAAAGCTGCGGGGTACCAATCATCGACATTTGCGACCCTTGATGGGATCCCGCGGGAGATTCCCGACTCGACGCTCATGATATGCAATAAGTTCCATCCCGTGGCCATCGCAGGCATAATGGGTGGAGAGAACTCGGAGGTTGCACAGTCTACAACGAGTATTCTTCTCGAGTCTGCAACCTTCGATCCCGTTTCGGTCCGAAGGAGCGCTGCCGCACTTGGGCTGCGCACTGAGGCGAGCATGAGGTTTGAGAAGAGCCAGGACACCAACCTCTCCCTTACGGGAATCAGACGCTTCCTGTATCTTATCAGAGAAGTAATACCTGAGGCAAATGTCTACTCAGGTCTGGCGGACGAAAAGCCTAGGCCCACCAAGCCCTTGACGCTGACGATAGACAGCAACTACGTAGCGAAGTACGCCGGGGTGAGCATCCCCAGCGAGCGGGTCGAATCTATCCTTTGCTCGCTCGGATTCGAAGTCACACGTCGGCAGGGACCGAGTGATTCGAGTGGTGACAAGGGCACCATCGTCTGGGATGTCGTTGTGCCTACCTACCGAGCTACTAAGGATATTACCCTTAGGGTGGATCTGATCGAGGAGATCGCGAGGGTCTACGGGTACGACAACATCGAGCCCCAGTCGAAAGTCGTCACCCTGTCACCGGTGCGCCAGGACCGCCATATCGATCTCCATTACCGAATCAAACAGACCCTGGCGACCAGCTTCGGGATGTCGGAGGTCCACACGTATAGCTGGTATGACAAGGAATGGAACAGAGCAATAGGTCACGAGGGCGAGCATTGCCTCAAGATCATCAACCCGGGCATCAGCAAGCACGATACGCTCCGGCGCCACTTGGTCCCGAACCTGCTTGCGACCACGAGACGGAACGAGGGCTTCTACGACGAGTTCCGGCTGTTTGAGGTGGGCAGCGTCTACCACCCTGTTACAAAGCCCGACGGTCAATCAGCCTCTGGCTGCAGTGTTGTCAAGGGCGGAAACCTACCCTCACCCTTGCAAACCTATATCAACATGCAAGACCGTGGACAACTAGTCGGGAATACTCCTCCTGCCAACAAGAGCGGGAACTCAGAACGAATCGAGAACATCCATCTCTGCTGCGTCGTGCACTGGAAAGGTCGGTCCTCTCAAGAAGAGGATGAGGCAACAGACCTTCTCAAGCAGGCAGCATCGGCGGTTGCGAGGGTGATGTGCAACCATCCGGCAGAGTTCGACCCGATTGATCCGGAGGCCCAGCCCGAAGCACGCCTATCATGGGTACATCCGGTGAAGCGCTGCTCTGTATCGTGTCAAGGCATTGCGCTCGGCTACATCACTGTGATCAACCCGCACCTGCTCGATGAGTTCGATCAGAAGGCGGACATGGCCTTGATGGAGATCAATCTGAGCGCACTTGCCGCAGTGAAGACGGCCAAGCTGTCATTTGAGGAGCCGCCTCGATATCCCCAGGTCAGCCTTGACTTCAGCCTCCTGGTCGACAGGTCGAGGACCTACCGCTCGCTGCTTCAGGAACTCGAGGAGTTCTCCCATGAGCTGCTGCGGTCAATATCGTATGTCGACACGTACTCAGGCAAGGGTCTGCCAACTGGAAAGAAAAGCGTCACGATCGCGATTACGATCGCGTCCGACAACCACACGCTTTCGAGTGAGGAGATCAGTGACTTCTCGTCCTGTTTCGTGAAGTGGCTAGAGACACGTGGTATCTGTCTGCGGTAAAGCGGGCAGCGGCTAGCTGCGCAGAGACCAGTTGTGTCGGCCTGCCGCTGAGGCGCATGCCATCAGGCCGCTTTGGAACCGGCGGCAGAAACCTGCACCGAGGCATCATATCGTATCAGTCTGGGCAGCGGCAGACGAGACGAGCGGCGCCGGCCCATGCCAGGGGCCCCAGCACCTAGTGGTGCTGGGGCCTCGGTCTGTGCTGGGCACACGCGGTCAGTGCGTGCCTCGCCCGGCTGCGTCGACCCGAGGCCAGGCCCGCAGCGCCTGCCCCCTCCCTAAGCCCACGTTGCGGTGTCATAGAGCTCTGGATCAATGCCGGACAACAGCGGCGTGAGGGTTCCGGTGTAGAATATGAAGAGGTCATGAAGTGCCCTGGTACACGCAGTGTACAGCAGCTTGCGCTCGTTCTCCCGGCCATAGACTGCCGCTCCTGCGTTGTGTATCAGGACTGCATCGAACTCGAGTCCCTTGGCAAGGTATGCAGGAAGCACGACAGAACCAGTCTCAAACGCAGTAGCTCGATGCGTCACGAGAGCTATCTGACCCAGTCGCTCGAGCCGTCGGAATACGCGATCCGCGTCCGCCGCGGACCTGCATATCACAGCGATCGACTGGACTCCCGACCTACGCAGCTCAAGCAACCTCACCTGAAGCGCACGCATCAGCGCTTCTTCGGTTTCAGCTCTAGTGATCACCGGCTTGGCGCCCTCTCGGGCAATGTACTCAATGGTATCCCCACCCTCGAGCATTGCGCGAGTGAACTTCGTGATCTGCTCAGTCGAACGGTAACTGCGGGTCAAGTGCGTCAGCGTCGATCTCTGCCTTCCGAGTATGTCGAGCATGGTTTCGTAGTTGGCAGAGGCATATGGATGCACTGACTGGTTGATATCGCCCAGTGCAGTCACTCCGCTCCTCGGGAATAGCATCTTCAGTATCTCGAAGTGGAACGGCGAGTAATCCTGCATCTCGTCGAGCACCACATGACGGATGTGGCTCAACTCCTCGATCCCCTCTACCATCGCTTTGAGAAACACAACTGGCGCAAGGTCTTCGAACCGGAGCTTGCCCGCGTGTATGTGATTGACCGTCAATGCGCACATCTCGCTTAGTCGCTCAGGCAGCCCATCTCCTCCGGCAAGGCTCGAGATCAGCTCAGGCGATTCGAAGAGGCGGCGGTAGAGGTCGACCGCCTCGATCTTCGTCAGCTGCCTAACCCGTGCCTTCACCGGGCCGAACTCGCGCTTGACCGCGGCTAGGCTGAGTGCTCTGATCTCCTCTTCCGATGTATGCAGCTGGGACGGATCGTCCTTGATCTGCTGGTACAGCTCAGCGGCTCGCCTATCCTCGTGCGGCTTCATGAGGAACAGCACTCTCCGGTACACCTTTTCTAGCCTCTTTCCGATTGGAAGATAGGTGTACCTCTCTCTAAAGAGCTCAGTAAGCTCCTCTTTCGTCGCAATGGTCTGGCCCTCGACAACGACGTCCTCGAGGACTACACCCTTCTCCTCGATGTATCTGGCATACTCCCGCAGCAGTGATACGAATCGCGGCGAGTTCTTGTACTTGATACCCTCGATCCTTGCAGCATACCTGGGTTCGGACTCTTCGCTCTTCGTCAAGATGTACTCCAGCTGCTCACTCATGTCTTCTGTAGCCACCGAACTGCCTAGCAGCCTCTCAGCGAGTTCTTGGAACGTCGTCTGGTGAATGTTCTGCTCGCCCAACTCCGGGAGCACGTCAGAGATGTAGTCTCCGAATATCCGGTTTGGCGAGAAGATCACCATGCTGTCGGAACTCATCGTGTCTCTGTATTTGTACAGCAGGTAAGCGACGCGATGGAGCGCCACCGAGGTCTTCCCGCTGCCCGCCGGTCCCTGCACTACGAGGACCTTGTTGGCTTCTTCCCTTATGATCCTGTTCTGTTCTCTCTGGATCGTCGTAACGATGCTGCTCATCCTGCCGTCAGCGCTCTTGCTGAGCACCTCCTGCAGGATTTCGTCGCTCACTCTAAGGTTGGTGTTGAACATATACTGAAGCTGGCCGCGCACAATCTTGTACTGCCGCTTCAGCGTCATGATGCCCTTGATCGGGCCCTTTTCCGTCTCGTAGGAGGCTTCGCCGGGCTCGAAGTCATAGAAGATGCTCGAAATGGGCGCTCTCCAGTCGTAGACCAGATGCCGGTTGTCCACATGGTCGATCAGGGTCGAGAGTCCGATGTATATCTGTTCAGGGGCATCTTCCCCCTCTGCCCGAAAGTCGACGCGCGCGAAATACGGGGAGTCGACGAGCTTCTCCAGGGCGCGTTCGAGCCTCTTGACCACGAGGTAGTCTCTTTCTTCGCGACCCAACGCCGCGAGGTAGATCGCGGCGTTGATCTGGTCATCTACATCTCGAATCAGCCTGGGGCCGTCCTCCCACATGGATCGGCGGATGTCCAAGACGCTTCCCTTGCGTCTCTGAACGGCCTTTCGCATCTCGCCGAGTTGGTAGTCAGCCTCAGCAACTACGTGCTCAAGCCTGCTCCGCTCCAGTGCCCATTCCTCAGCACTGATCGTCACCAAGATCCCTCCGGCAATATCCGATGCCTACTGTTCGCTGGGCCCTTCCACTCGTCTTACCCTAAATAGGGTATTGTGTCCGTTGACGTCCCATTCCTCATAGCTCGAGTCCTGCTCGACCTCCGAACTCTTTGGCACCAGCTCGAGCCTGTCGCACAGGGTTTCCCTCCTGATGTAGGCCTCATGCGTCCTGACGCCCTGCTCGAGCACAGCGTCTCCAGACAGCCACAGCTCAATGTGGTCAACCACGTTGAACCCGCTGTTGCGTCTCATTGTCTGGACCTTCGACACGACCTCGCGGGCTATCCCCTCAAGGATCAGATCCTCCGTGAGCTCGGTGTCCAGTATCACGAAGACGTCGCCTTCGATGTCGACCACGAAGCCTTCCCGCTCGCTCATCCGGATGCTCAGGTCCTCCGCCGTAAGGCGAACGGTCTCGCCGTCGACCTGCAGGTCGACATGGCCGGCAGTCTGGACGGCCTCAGCAACCGAGCGAGCGTCCGAGGAGGCGAGCACTTGCGCAATGCTCTTGAGCAAGCGTCCGAATCTCGGCCCCATCACAGGGAAGTTGGGCTTTACCTCGTAGTTGACGTAGTCTGCCACGTTCTCGACGTACTGGATGTCCTTTACGTTAAGTTCCTCTTTGACCAACCATTCCATTCCCGCAATCAGATCTCTGTCCTTGGCTGCAACGAGGATCTTCTCAAGAGGCTGCCTGACCTTGATCTGGACCTTATTCCTGGCTGCCCGGCCCTGAGACACGATCTGCATGACCATGCCCATCCGCTGCTCAAGTTCTGCGTCGATCAGCGCCCCATCAGCGCAAGGGTATTCCTCGAAGTGCACCGAACCCAGAGACTCAGATCGCTTCAGATTCAGGTAGATGTGCTCAGGCAGGAACGGTGCAAACGGAGCCATGAGTTTGGCGACTCCCAGAAGGACCTCATACAGCGTGCGATAGGCTGCCTTCTTGTCGAGGTCAAGGTTCGAGGTCCAGAAGCGGTTCCGGCTCCGTCTGACATACCAGTTGGAGACCTCATCCACCACGAAGCTGGAGATGGTTCTCACTGCCTTGGTCAGATCGTAAGAGTCCATGTACTCGCGCACCGACTTGGAGAGGCTGTTCAGCCTTGAGATGACCCACCGGTCGATCTCCGGCCTCTCCGGCACCGGAACATCAAACGTCCTCGGATCGGCCCCGTCGATGTTCGCATACATCGTGAAGAAGGAGTATACGTTCTGAAGGGTGCCGAGGAACTTGGCAGATACCTCTCTGACCCCATCCTCGTCAAATCGAGTCGGAACCCAGGGCGGCGAGACTGCGACCATGTACCAGCGCAGAGCGTCCACACCGAACTTGTTGATCATGTCCCATGGCTCGACAGCGTTCCCTCGAGACTTGGACATCTTCTGGCCGTTCTTGTCGAGGACCAGATCGTTCACCATGACCCGCTTGAAGGCCGGCTTGTCGAACAAGAAGGACGCTATCGCGTGCAGCGAGTAGAACCAGCCTCTCGTCTGGTCAACGCCTTCGCATATGAAATCCGCCGGGAAGAGCTGGTCGAACTCGTCTTTACGCTCAAATGGGTAGTGCCACTGGCCGTACGGCATCGACCCTGAATCGAACCAGCAGTCGATCACTTCAGGCGTTCTGCTCATAGTGCCGTGACACTCGCACTTCAGGTGGATCTCGTCGACGTACGGCCTGTGGAGCTCGATGGTCTCTGGATCCACCTTCTCTATCGCTGCCTCTGCCAGCTCCTTGCGCGACCCAATCGACCTGAGTGCGCCGCACTGCTCGCATTTCCAGATGTTCAGAGGAGTGCCCCAGTATCTGTCCCTGGACAGGGACCAGTCCACCAGGTTCTCGAGCCAGTTGCCAAACCTGCCCGAGCCGATGAACTCGGGATACCATTCGATCTGCTTGTTGTTCTCGACCATCCGATCGCGGTATTTGGTGGTGGCGATGAACCACGACTTCCTGGCGTAATAGAGCAGCGGAGTCTCGCATCTCCAGCAGTGCGGATACGAGTGCGTCATCCGCTCCCGTTTGAACAGATCGCCTTTACGCTGCAGGTATGTGATGATCAGAGGATCGGCTTCCATCACGAACATGCCGGCCCACTCTGTAACCTCTTGCTTGAACCTGCCCTCGGCGTCCACGAGCTGGAGAACAGGCAGGCCGTACTTCTGCCCTACGATGTAGTCGTCCTCTCCGAATGCCGGGGCCATGTGGACGATGCCTGTGCCATCTTCAGTGGAAACGAAGTCTGCGCAAGTCACGTAGAAGGCCTTCTTGTCCACCTTGGCAAAGGGCAGCAGCTGCTCGTATTCAAGATACTCGAGCGCCTGGCCGGGCACCTCGTCTACGACCTCCGCCTCGCTTCCCAGTACGCTCTCTACTCTTTCCTTAACAACATAGACGTACTCGTCGCCGACCCGCGCCTTTACATAGGTGCTGGTCGGGTTGACCGCCACCGCCACGTTTGACGGCAGAGTCCATGGAGTAGTCGTCCAGACGAGCAGCGACTCGTCGGGCCTGCCCTTCAGGTGCATTTTCACATATATCGAGTCTACCGGCTCGTCCTTGTAGCCCAGCGCGAGCTCATGTGAGGACAGCGGAGTCCCGCACCTGGGGCAATACGGCATGATTCTATGCCCTTCATAGATCAGCCCGGCATCGAAGAACTGCTTTAGGATCCACCATACAGTCTCGATGTAGTCGTTGTGCAGGGTTATATAGGGATGCTCCATGTCAAGCCAGTAGCCGATGCGCTCCGTCAGGCGCCGCCACTCGCGCTCGTATGTGAACACCGATTCGCGGCACTGCTTGTTGAACTCTTCGATCCCGTATCTCTCGATGTCCTGCTTAGACGACAGCCCCAACCTCTTCTCGACTTCTATCTCGACGGGCAGGCCATGGGTGTCCCAGCCGGCCTTCCTGTGGACCTGGTAGCCCTGCATGGTCTTGTACCGGCACACTATGTCCTTCAACGTCCTGGCGAGAACATGGTGAATGCCCGGCCTGCCGTTGGCTGTGGGAGGTCCCTCGTAGAAGATCCACCTCGGCCTTCCCTCTCTCACAGTGACACTCCGGTTGGCTATGTCATGATCGCGCCAATACTGTAGGATCGAAGTCTCAAGATCATTTACTGGTTTCTTGGGATCGACTTCTTCGAATACACTCATGTCCTTCGCCTCCGTTGCCGGCTGTCGTTGTCGGCCGGCTGCCCTTGATCGTCGCCCGCCTCTGGTGTCGGCCTCTACCGATGGCCGCATGTGTTGCCGGCCTCCTCTGACGCCGGCTTCCTCTGACGCCGGCCGCTTCTGAGGCCGGCCGCCTGCGTCTCGGGCCGCCCCCATGGCCGAAAGTTGACAGTCTCTGGGCCAGCGGTCCGTCTCTACGGCCGACCGCCGCCAATCGCTGCCCGCCTGTGTCGCCAGCTGCTTCTGGCACCACCGACCGTCTGTTTCGCCAGCCGCCGTCTGTGTTGCTGAATGCCTCTCTGACCGATCATTTCAGCCGCTAGCCGCCCGGGTAGCCTACCGCCTGCATTGATGCCGTGCGGTAGAACAAAAAAAGCGCCCCACACAGGGACGACTTCTGAATCGCGGTACCACCCAGCTTAGCTGCGGTTAGCTGGCTCAGGCCTCGCAAGAGACTTTCCATGGACCGGTCATTCGACAAGCCGCTTGAAGGGCCGTTCGACAGGTCGCATCCTGATTCGCCAACCTCAGCTCACTTTTGCGCCCAGTAACGCGGGCGAGACGAGCTGACCTACTAACAATTCAGTCGCCGGCTCCGAGGTGATATTCAGAGACTCCTGAGGTACCGGTATCGCACCATCCACCGGCTCTCTTGACCCGTAAGCCCCCTACTCGTCCTCATCGCAGCCTTTTCCGGCTCTTTTGGTTTACTTCATCTTACTACGCAGCAGATGGCAAGTCAAGAGCAGCGGCCAAGGGGCTGTCTGCGGCATCTAGCGGCGTCTCAATGGGCTTCGGAAAGCCTTGAGAAAGCCTAGCGGCGTCCCCGAGGCGGCGGCGGACCTCGAGGACCCCGCAGTTGCTCCGGCGCTTCGCTTAGCCTCGAAGCGTCTCGCTTCATCGCCGCTGGGCGCACAGTCAGTTGATACCACTCACAATGGGAAAACTAGCCTATAGATTACGAGGTCGAATAATGCCTCAGCATCTCCTTGTCTCGCTGCGGCGACAGAGGTGGAAAGGAGTAGCTTTGCCACGACTGGCAGAGACGTCATCAACTGGCTCTGGTACCCAGATCTCCCCCTAGTATCCTCCACGTCTGTCGGAAACCATCAGCTCGATAGAGCAAATCGGCATTTGTGTTCGGATTAACCGATGAATTCGCCTGAATCTGAGAACCCCCTGTCCAGTCTCAGGTGGAGTGGTGGAAAGCAACGACTCCGCATCGACCAGCAGGGGCGTCAGCACCTGGAAACATGATCCAGACCGTCGGCAACACCGCCCAGATCTTCCACTAGTGTTCTCCAGGTCGGCCAGATATCATCAGCTATATGGTGTGACTTGGAATCTAGTCTCGGCTCAGTCGATGGATCTGCCTATGCCCGGTGACTCCCCTATCCAGCCTCAGTGGTGGCGGTGGAAAACAACGACTCCGCACCGGTCAGCAGGGTGTCGGCACCTGGCAGCATGATCCGAACCGCTGACAATGCCACCCAGATCTCTCCCGAATGCTCTCCAGGTCAGCCAGAAACCGTCAGCGCAATGGAGTCAATTGGCATTCGTGTTGGGATTAGCCGATGAACTCGTCTACACCTGAAAACCTTCTGTCCAGACTCTGGCGGAGCCATGGAAAACAACGACTCCGCATCGATCAGCAGGGGTGTCGGCAACTGGCAGCATGATCCAAATCGCCGGTAACACAGCCCAGGTTTCCCCTAGTATTCTCCGGACCGACTAGAAATCACCAGCTCGGTACAGCAAATGCTGAGCAAATAGGGTATGCCTTCCAGGTAACTGCCTAGTTCTAGCGCCTCGTCGTGACCTTCCTTTCCAGACGGGGGCCGACAGGGTGAAATTGCAGTCGACAGACAGTTGGCAGAGGTGAAATTGCAGTTGACAGGGGTGAAATATGGAGGGAGATACGAGCCATGGGTCAAACCAGTACACCAAAATGTTCTAAGGAATAAGTATTATGGAAAAGATCAATGTGCCTGTCGACCTGCTGCTTGACTCCACGTTAACTGCATCGGCCAAGGTTATCTGGATGGTCTTGAAGCTGCACCCGGAACTCACCAAGCAAGGCCGCCCATCCCCCACTCGGCTGGCGGCACTCACCGGCCTGTCCCGCCCGACAGTCCGCCAGGGACTTGCCAGGCTCGCTGCCGCAGGCTGGTATAGCATGTCTCCGCCAGGCATTAGTCTGCCTACAACTGGGCCAAAGGCTTGGCGCTTCGTCGAGATGCCAATAGACCTCCTTGAAGACCACTCGGTTCGGCCACAGGCTGTTGTGATGTATGGCGTGCTCCAGGCAACACCTGAATACAAACCTCCTACCGGCAAGTATACCCGCAAGCAGCTCAGAGAGATGACAGGCAAGGCATTGAAGACCATCAGCCGTGCAACCAACATGCTGGTCCAGCACGGTTGGCTTGAGCGCACCCGCAAGAACCACCTCTGTCCATATGTCTTCACGGTGAAGAACCCCATCTATGAGCAGTGTAAGGAAGAGATCGACAGAATCAAGAAACGAATCGACAGAGGCAAGCATAAGGGAGAGGAAAGGATGCGGGGCTACCTTTCAGTCATAGTCGACTCGGAAGACTTCGAGGATGATGCCTCACCTGGCTTTCTTGTGAATCCATTCACCGACGAGGAGATGCAGTTGGATCGGTATTACCCCGGCCTAGCGGCATTTGAGTTCAACGGTCGGCAGCACTACGAACCCACGGAGTTCGCCACGCCAAAAGATGTGGCGAAGCAAAAGGCTCGTGACTGCATCAAGGCGATGATCTGCAAGGAAAGAGGTATCCCGCTCATAATCGTTCACCCGGAAGACTTGACTCTTGAGAGGATGATTCAGAAGGTGGGCAACTACCTGCCACTACGTGACCTGCGCAAGAAGGGACCCGTGATCCGATTCCTTGAGGAGGTGAGCTTGCGCTATCGGCAGGCTGCTCAACAAAACCAGGCGTTAGCTGCAAGCAGAGCAGTAGGTGCTGACGGCCAACGCCACGCATTTACTGCCAACAATCAAGCACATGCCGCCAGCCAAGGCAGGGCATCTATTGCGCCAGAAGCGGGAGCTGTCCAGGGCTGACGCCAACCACTTACTGCTTCATGCCAGGCATTCACAGCATCATATCAAGCGTTTGTAACAGCCGATCAGGCATTCACAACCTGGCGCACACTCGTCTCCATTTCGAGGTGGCGGTCGTGTCGGGTGAGTGCGTCTGTTGAGACGTATACAATCGCTGCGTCGCCGGTATCCTCGGCTTCCCCGACCCATGCGCTGGCTCCTGCTCCTGCGCCGACGCCAGCTAACACTCCCGCTCCAGCCTCAACTCCTACTGCAGCGGCAGCTCCTGCCCCAACTCCTATCCCGACGCCAGCCAACGCTCCCACCCCAGCCTCAGCTCCTACTCCGGCGCCAGTTTCTGCCCGGGCTCCTGTCCCCACGTCGGCCGCCGCTCCCGCACCCGCCCCACAGATCACCAAGACAGTCCTATGACCTTTACTCACAGCCCATCTGGCATAGTCGCGGATGTCGTGGCTGGCTGTAGGTGCCACAATCAACACCTTCGTTGCGAAAGCCATGGTGCGCATACCATATGCCAAGCACTCGCCGAAGTGACCCTGCCTCGGTCCGACCGCAGTGGCAAGAACCTCAAGCAACCGCTCGAACTGCTCCTGACCGCTGTCTGGAGGTAAATACACCCGCGAGGTTCCCGGTCTGAGATGCTGCTCAAGAGGCGGACCGACCGAGCCCGGTTTCGCCAGCAACGATAGGCCGACAAGCTCACCTGAAAGATGAATGTGCCGCGCAAGCGAAGCCGCGACCGACACGACCAGTTCCTGGTGAGGGTGGTTCTCCAGGTCACCGTAGTCTCTCTCACACAGATCGACAAAGAGCATGGTCTGTGTCGAATAGGTGGACGAAACCTCCTTGACCACGATATGCGGCGGTCTATGCAGGTTCCGTGCGTCCGGGCAGCTCTCATCAGCTCGGCGGGCAGGACGACGAGACGTTCCCTCCTCCGGTTGACTTAGCACCGGTATCCTATAGGTCCTGTGACCGAAAGGAAGCTGCGACGGTATGCCAAGCTTGTCCACAGACCAGACCCTCGGGTAGACCAGCAATTCCTTGGAAGGCAGAACCGTTGCAGTCGTTCGAGTCAGGCCGACTGAGTCTTCGAGTGTCGCCACGCAATGCCCAATGCAGTACCGTCCTCGCATGACAGGCTCAAACAGGAACTCAGCTACGGCCCGACCATGGCGGCCGAGCCTAGGTACGACCCATGTCGCGGATAGAGGCTTCAGGCCAGGAGGGAAAGTGCATGAAAGCACGGGGTTCTTCACAGGCAAGGAGCCTCGGTGGTGGGCGGTCACGACGACCCTGCTCTGTTCACCGACAAACAGGCGAGTAGCATCAACTGATAGATGGCACGAAAGCCGCCTTGGGGCATGGTAACGGTGGAATGCGATGAACAACCAGGCTGAGCCGACCAGGTAGATGAGAGTGAGAAGGAGTCCACCCTCTGCGGCGAATGCAAGAACCACAAGCCAGAGGGACGCAACGACTGATCTCTTCAAATGCGTCGCGCCGCTGGACAACGTCTATCACTCTCCGAAGGAGTCTCCGTCCTGTTCGGCAAGCGGCCGCAGCAGTAGCCGTGTACCAGGAACAGTCCAGCAGGAGCAATGCGGCAGATCTAGCGCAACAGCAATGAACCGAGGTTAATCAGGAGCAATCGCTAGCTATCTGCGCAGGCCGACCACCACCTCGATTATACACCCGACGGCGCTCAAAGAGTGTTAACGTCGCCTTATTATCATCTTAAATATACCTTAACAACCTATATGATCCAACGGTGCTCCGATAGGTTTAGCAGTGCTGCAGGCTGCCGCATGTCAGCCAAGACAGCACTCCGGCAGGCCGGTCACGTGCGGGACAAGATAGGCCAGCTACCTGCAGGATAAGGCGGGCTGGGAATGCCCAAGGCCTCGCGGGCCAGGCACGCCACTGACAAGGCGGATCGGTCAAGCTTAGGGCTGGACTGACCGGCCGCAACTATGGCCAGACCGGCTGGCCGCAACTACGGGCAGACTAGCCGACTGCACCCGTGGCCAGACTGAGCGGCCACAACTTTGGACAGATCGGCTGGCCGTAACTACGGCCAGGCAGGCAGGCCGGGCTCATGGCCAGGCCGGCCCGTCACGTCGCCGGCAAGCTGACCGGCCGGACCCATGGCGATCAAGTCGCGAAGAGCTCGCGCTCCATGAAGGATAGAAAAGCTATGATCCCCTTGACCCGCTTCTCATCCAGAGACGTCCAGCAGTAACTATGTCCCGGGAAGAGCGGGCAGAGGCCATAGCGCTTCCCTCGGTGTTCCACGACTACGCAGAAACGCTTTACGGCCGAAGACCTGGCCTTGTGGCGCTGGATGCAGAAGTCACAGCCATGGCAGCGCTGGTTATACTCGATCACGAAGTCTTTCAGGTCCTCGTCCATTCGGTCAAACATAGGCAGGATATCTCGCATCCTCAGGATGCGCAGCATGAAGTACTGTGGCACTACTATCACATGGTCGTAATCTGCGGCAATGCCGGTGTAGTTGTGATCATAGGCAGGGTGGCCCAACTTAGCGCCTGCATCGCCGCGACACTTGACGTAGTCCACGGTCAGTCCGCCATCACGGCGATCCACAAGCTGATGGTCAGCTTCAAGAAGGTAGCGCTCCAGCATATCGAACGCGCCTTCACAGCCTGATAGGCGCCGATACACGTCCCTCATATAGGAGTGATCTGGGTCAAACATGCAACGCGAAAACGCCAGCATTGACGCGCCGGGCCGTGACGCCATCCACTTCCAGGCGGCAAACATCTCAGGCAGATCATCGTGCGAGAGCACGCAGGCTTTCGAGGGCCCTGAACCCTTGGGCAGTGCAGAGCTTGTCGGCATTGCCAAACCTCCGAGCTTGAGACCAAGTTCAGCCATCACTGCACGGTGCTTCCTGGAGACACCCTTAGTGTCGCCCAGCACAAGGATGTTGCCCTCCAGACTCCCCTCTTTTCCAAGGGAGAAGAGCACACCTAGAAAAGAGTCGACGGTCTTGAGAACCTTTCTCATGTCGACGATGAGCTTGGGCTTGCCATAGGCCGCCTTGTTGAACCGATACGGGTGAGCATCGTCCTCGTGCAGCTCACTAAACCAGATAGACGGATCGGCAGCGAATCTTTGGTACATGCCCTCGAAGAAGGCGTGAAGCTGCCTTTGCGACTCTTCCGACGCCGGTGCCTCCCTCAGAGGAACGAAAGGCGGAAACGTGTCGACATACGTGTGCAGCATGCGCTGCTCAAGTGATTGGAACTGCATCTGCACAGGCCTCCCTAAGAACCGGAACAGGGCGTCACAACCGGAGCAGCGTGTCAGAATGGAAACTGAGGCTCACCTGCGACAGACTTTATCAGTTCGCTCGCCTTTTCAGCGGCGTCATCTGGTCCCCACACGCCAAGCCACACTGCACCTTCAGCTCCTCGCACACCGCCGGCTGCAACTATCTCCGCCTCAACACCCGCAAGGAGCCGCAGAGCCTCGATCTCTGTGAACACCTCGCCCGCAACTGGGAAGAGCCTTGGTCCCCGGGACCCAGGGCTGTTCACTTTGGCGGCCAGTTCGTTGAGATCTGACGCAACGCGTTTCTCGAGGCCAACCGGCAGTATGAGTCGAACACGCCGCCCGACCACCGCCTGATAGATTGAACCGATCGTCCCGGCCTTCGGGTGCCCGATGAGAATTGCTGCCTGCTTGCGTCCAGGATCAATCGCGTTTGCGCCCTTGAGGATGATGTCTCCCTCTTTCAGATCGTCGAGGACGTCGAATACAGTCTTCCCTCTGACCCATTGCCCCTTGGCGACTATCACATCGCCAGGGAACTCAAACTCGTTAGGCAACCGGCCGATCTCACTGGTGGCCACGTGCGGAGGCACTGTGATACCCCGCATGAATCCTTGTTTGCTAAAGCCTTCAGACTGACCTATCGATTGAAGCAGCTCTTCGGCTACATAGCCGTTTGTTGTGCCAGCAACGACCACGACTGTTGCCTCCGTCAGCGCCCTCTTCACTTCAGGGTGCTGGGCAATTCCCTTTGCAATGAGTCTCTTCCCTGCTGCCGGTGTAACTACGAACTGCAGCATATGGCTACCTCCAGTTCAGTCGCTAATGATGGTCTCCAAGGATGGTCTGCAAGGATGGTTTCCAATGACGGTCTCCAAGGACAGTCTCCAATGACCGTCTCCAAGGACAGTCTCCAAGGACCGTCTCCAAGGACGGTCTCCAAGGACGGTCTCCAAGGACAGTCTCCAATGACCGTCTCCAAGGACAGTCTCCAATGACCGTCTCCAAGGACGGTCTCCAAGAACGGAATGCCTGCCGCGTTCCGCTATTCTCAATGCTCGCCTAGCTGTGCTCTCCCATGTCCCTAGTTCTACATCCTTAGTTCTACAGGCAGCCGCGTCTCCCTTTCCCTAAGCAACACAATTTGCCAGTGCTTGTCGTCTGGCGTAGGCAATTGCGGTGATCTCCGCAGGGCAGGATATGAAGAAGGATATGGCTCAGGTGCGGTGAATGATGTGTTCAGAGCCCGGAATAGCAATTACCCGAACAAGGAGAACGATAGTTGTGAACAGCGAGATACGTGTGACTGTATGGAACGAGTTCCGTCACGAGAAGACTGACGAAGCGGTCAAAGCGGTCTATCCGAAGGGAATGCACGAGGTCATTGCAGGGTTCCTAAACACGCGTCCAGGCATCAAGGCTCGAACTGCAACTTTAGACGAGCCTGATCACGGGCTGAATGACGAGGTGCTGAGCCAGACTGACGTCCTTATGTGGTGGGGTCACGTGGCTCACCATGAGGTATCGGACTCTGTAGTTGACAAGATCCACAAGAGAGTACTCGACGGAATGGGGCTCATAGTGCTGCACTCAGCGCACTTCTCCAAGATCTTCAGAAGGCTCATGGGGACTACTTGCGATCTTAAGTGGAGGGAAATGGGCGAGAACGAACGCCTGTGGGTCCTGGAGCCCGGCCATCCGATCGCTCAAGGTCTCGGTGAGTACATCGATATCCCGCGGGTGGAGATGTATGGTGAGAGATTCGACATTCCTGCTCCGGATACGCTTGTCTTCGTGAGCTGGTATCCTGGCGGCGAGATATTCCGCAGCGGATGCTGCTACCACCGCGGGCGAGGCAAGGTGTTCTACTTCAGGCCAGGTCACGAGACGTTCCCGATATTCTACCAGCCTGAGGTCCAACAAGTGCTCGAGAATGCCGTACGGTGGGCTGCACCAGTGCAAGGGCCAGTTCCCACATTTGGCTACTGGAAACCGATTGAGGACCTGTCAAGAGGCTAACTGTTGACCTAGCAGGAGCAGCAGACACAGCAGACTAAGGCTCCGGCGTGGTGGTTCACCAGGCGCCGGAGCCTCACTGTTGTCTCTAGCGGTGCAGCCCGGGTAGAGGCGCCCGGCTGTCCGGACTGCATGCAGGAGTCCGGCAGGCCGTTCTGACTGCAGTCCGGGGTAGCGACCCGGTTCGGCCGAGGAGCGAGCGACAGGCTGCCCCACAGGCGTGAACGCGCCCGCCGACGCGACCTGGACCCCGCCGCCCCGCTGCCCGATCTGTGCGCGCCCGCACCGCCAGACGGACTGACGTACGCGCCAGCGCCTTGTATCGGACCTCTGTCCCGGCCGGCCAGCTACCCCACCCGCGTTCGGGCGCTCCGCCCTCCGACTTCGGGCAGGGCTTCTACGAACCTGAGGAGATCAGCGTAGGTCCCTCTGTGGTCAGGCACCAGCCCGCTTCCTCTATCAATTGCATAGGGAGTCACGAGGAAGGTCTCGATTCCAAGCCGGCACGCCACGATGTCTTCCTCGACATCGTTCCCAACCATTATGCATTCATCCGGCCTGCGGTCGATTCTCTGGAGCGTTTCGCGGTAGTAGTTCAGGTCAGGTTTGCAGAAGTGCATGTCTTCATAGCTGGTAATCAAGAGAAAGTCCGAGGGATCGAGCCCAATCCAGCCAAGCCGGGTCTCAATCGCCGAGAGCGGGAAAATCGGATTAGTGGCGCAGACTAGCTCATATCCTTTAGTCTTGAGAGTCTGGACAGTGCGCCCGATCTCATCTGCTGGAGAGACAAGCGTGGCGAGCTGGGAGAACTTCCCCCTGTAGAAGCTGTCGAACAGCTCCGTCAGCTCGTCCGGATCTCCGGGCACTTTCTTGCAGAAGTCCTCCATGAAGGCCTGTCTGTTTGTCCTCGCGGCGGACGAGTCGGCTATCATGAATCTAGTCGACTCCATCACTGTCTCTACTACTCGATCCGCAGGGAGGAATTGGATTAGCTCTGGAACGAGCAGCTTGAAATACTCACGAACGAAGCTGTCTTGATCAAGAGGGAGAAGAGTGCCGTCGAGGTCAAAGAGAAATGTGGTTCTCATGTCGCCATCAACCCTGGACAACCCCTTGTCAATTCCGGACCAACCCCCTACCAGCCTCTACTTGGTCCAGGGGATCAGAGACATCGGGTCAATGGTGGCCTCGCCCTTTCTGACTTCGAAGTGAAGGTGTGGTCCAGTCGCCCTGCCGGTCGATCCGACTCTGGCGATGAGTTGTCCCTGTTTGACCCTGGTCCCGACTGTGACGAGCACCTTGGAGGCATGCGCGTATAGCGTCACGAGCCCGTCATCGTGTTGGATTACTACCGCACGGCCGAAGCCGCCCTTCAGGCCAGCTTCTATTACAACGCCGTCGCCGCTGGCGTAAATCGGAGTGCCCTCCGGGAGTCCTAAGTCGACGCCGCCGTGAAACGCTTTTTGGCCGGTGAAGGGATCTGTTCGCCAGCCATATTCAGAGGTCAGCCGTCCTCCGCTTACAGGCCAGATATACTTCGGCCCGGCCGACGAGCGCATCGAGGAACTGGAGCCGCTCAGCGGAACCTTGATGATGTCTCCCACTCTCAGACTATTGGCTTTTACACCAGGATTGGCCGCAGCTATCGAATTGACACTAACGCCATAGGCTTGTCCAATGCCCCAGAGCGTGTCACCTCGAGCAACCTTATGCTCCAGGAACAAGCGGCTGACAGCTACGCCGCCAACTCCGAGTGGTATAGTCAGCTTGTCCCCTATTTTGATCTTCGACGGGTCAGGGATCGCGTTCGCCTGAGCTATTGCATCCACAGAGACGCCGAATGCGGTCGCGATACTCCACAGCGAATCGCCTCGCTGCACTGTGTATTCGACCGATTGAGAAGCCGAGATGAGGAGCTTCTGACCGACCTTGAGACTGTCGGGGTTGTCAAGCTCGTTCACTAGAGCCAGGGTCTCCATATCAAGACCGTACTGCCTGCTTATTCCCCACAAAGTCTCGCCCGGCTGCACCGTATGAACGAGAGCTGACTCTTCAGCAGATGCTGTCCAAGAACAAGCGGCGGCAAGAACGAGAACCACCAGTAGTGCGATTCCGCCACTGAGTGAGGATTCCCGATTTCGCCCAGCAATCGTTGTTTGCAAGCAGATTCAACCCCCTAGCCGTTACAATTCTATAACGCTGACGATCTTCCTGCAAGTCCAGTCCCTGGTCATACTGCATTGACGTAGTATGCCCAGTTCGGAGCAAGCCAATGCAGTATCCCTGCTTTACTGGTATAATTAACAGTGGGAACAACTGCTCCAGTAGTTCGTCATATAGCACAGTTGGGACGAAGCGTCTGGATTGGCACAATTCAGAGAAAGCGCCTTGACTGGCGCAGTCGGAACGAGGCGCCCGGATTGAGGGAGCTGGGATGAAACCTGGATTGGCGCAGCTGCAACGAAGCCAGGACTGGCGCAGCTGGGTCGAAGCCCAGATGGCTCAGCTGAGTCGAAACCTGGATTGGCGCAGCTGCAACGAAGCCTGGATTGGCACAGCTGCGACGAAGCGTCTCGATTGGCGCAGCTGAGTCGAGGCCCTGATGGCGCAGCTGAGTCGAGGCCCTGATGGCGCAGCTGCAACGAAGCCAGGACTGGCGCAGCTGGGTCGAAGCCTGGACTGGCGCAGCTGAGATGAAGCGCCTGGATCGCTTAATCGGCCTAAGGGGAACGAACCGGTCCACTCCATGGGCGGACATGTCATACGTGTCGGGGGAGGCTGTGCTCTTTGGGTCATCTACTCTGGTCACTCAGACAGATACGCATGCGCTTGTTTGAATCGATCCTCATGATTGTGGCCATCGGCCTCGGTGTCGGTGCCCTATGCAGCGTCGCTGCTCTATTGGTTGAATATCGCTCCCTGAGCGAGCGACAGATGCAAGAACTAGGAATAATCTACATTAGACAGGCTCAACGTGACAGAGCCGGACTCTACAGGATTAGTTCAGACTCCTCCCCTGTCAGACTTCTCGGACGAGTAGATGATAGGCCCGTCGACTTCACGATCGACGACATCATGGCATTGGAAACAGAGGTTTCGGTGGTCAAACACGCGTTCGCGACTCGTTACACCAATTTCACGATAGCCGGTGCTGACCCTCAGCCTTCAGTCGACTTCCGCACGCGAGAGGGTCAGGAACGGTTGCGGGACTGGCAGAGGGCTAACTCAGTCGCAGTTCACCTTACATTTCCTTCAGCCCTTGTTGCGCAGAGACTGGAGCTTCACTCTGGATCGCTGTTCGTGAAGTCAGACCTGGACGAGGGTCGGCTCGTCGGCGTCATAGGATGGAACCTAGCACGCAGACACTTCGGAGACTCAGATCCCATCGATCGATCGCTGAACCTGCAGTATGGCAATGTCCCCGTTTCGATCACGGTGATAGGGGTCCTCAAAGAGATCAAGACTGAGTCAACCGCAGCCTTGGGAGGCTATTCGGTTCTGTTCACCGCAACGGGGTCGAGCCTGAATGACGCGGTGTTTATGCCCTACACAGCTCTGGAAACGATACGACGTTCCACGCCAAGGTCCGTGTATTCCGCCGCTGCTCTCACGTCTATCGACCAGATCTACGTGATACCAAGCGATGATGTCGATATCGCAACCGCCTTGGCAAGACTGCGTTCCTATGTTACATCCAAGTTCGGAACCGCCGTGTCCGTCAGCTCTCCAATCGAGACTATCCGGACCTCATCGGCGATGATCAGGCGCGTAGCGATTGTCATTGCTGCATTCGGTTCTGTTGCACTCATAATTGCTGCTGTGAACACGCTTAACCTGATGATCGCTCGAGTCATTAGGAGGACAAAGAGCTTCGGTATTTCGGCGGCTCTGGGCCTCAACCGCCGTGGGATGTTCGCCCAGTTCATGACCGAGTGCTTCGTAGTGAGCCTGTTCGGGGCGGCCATCGGAATGGGCCTCACCGTGGCCTTTACCAAGATCTTCTCAGCCGCAGTTGCTGAAGGGGCAATCGCGATCCATGTGCCACTTGAGGTTTGGCTCATTGGAATCGGAGTGGCAGTTGTCGCCACTCTCATATTCGGGCTCTATCCAGCTCTCCAGGCGTCGAGAATAGACGTGGTCGACGCGCTTCGTACTGAGTAGAAACCGCAGGTGCCCTACGCACTGACACACTAGGTGTCCGTCGCACCGAATGGACTTACTGGGTGCACCTTGCACTGAATAGGCTCTAGGCCAGGGGTGGTGCAGATACGTGTTCCTCGAGACTATGAAGTTTACGGCGAAGACTCTCTTGCGCAAGCCAGTCCGAAGCCTGCTCACTATCCTGCAGGTGTCACTGGGCATCGCAGCCGTTGCGCTGGTCCTCAACATCATAATGCAACCGGACGCTACCGCAGACGGACTGCCGTTCGTAGGCGCCGATGAGCAGCTTATCCAGGTGTACAACGGTACTGAGTTTGAGGACGAGAGCGGCGTTCGTACGATCGGAATGACGTCGATCTTCACTCCAGAAGACATTCAGGCGGTCCGGGCAATCGAAGGCATAGTCTCAATCCCGCTGAAGCGGGATGATCCCCGTGACACGATAGAACTGAACGGCCTCGTGTATCAAACCTCCGGCCTTAGGTCGGTCAACAAGGACCTCATGGACTTGGCGGATCTGAAGGTCATCGAGGGAACCGTCTTCACAAGCATGGACTACGAAAACCAGAGCAGAACACTGGTAATCTCACAGCAGGCCGCGAAGGCACTGTTTGGCGACGAATCGCCGATCGGAAAGAAGCTAGCCTTTACTATGTCCATGCCTATGGGGATGGCAGCCTCTACAAGGACCTCCAATTCCTCCCGATTTGACGGGATTCGCGAGGAGTTCGAGGTCATCGGTGTCGTGGACATCTCCCCAGGCGAAGGAATGCCCTCCAACATCAGGCCTGAGCATTTCATGGCGCCGCTTGGAGAAGCGAGCGCTGAGAGCGCGGACAGTCAAGCGGAACCGGGCATAGGCGGTGCGATCATCTTCGCCGGACCGGCGGCAGGCATGAGCGTTCAGGCGGGACCCATGGCAGGCGGTACAAGCATCCAAGCGGGGCCCATGCTAAGCGGTCTGAGCATTCAAGCGGGGCCAATGACTGGCAGCATGGAAGTTCTAGTGGCGCCCCTGACGGACGGTACCGACTCGGAAGCGGGGCCGACGACCGGCGACACGGGTTCCCAGTCGGAACCATTGACAGGCAGCACGAGCCCTCAGCCGGGGCCGATGACGGGCGGTGCTAGCCCTCAGCCAGGACCGATGACAGGCGGAACGAGCCTTCAGGCGGGGCCCATGGCCGGTGGCGCGAGTCCCCAAGCAGGACCGATGGCAGACGGCACGAGCGTTCAGGGCGGGCCGATGGTATTCGGCACCGCCCCTCAAGCAGGCCCGGTGACAGGTGGCGCTGGTCCTCAGACGGGATCCGTCACAAGCGGCACGAGCGCTCAAACCGGCCCCGCAACAAGCAGCACGAATGTTCAGACACCGCGGGCATGGATCAGATCCTCTCTGTTCGCTGAGTTCACAATGGTTGTCAAGAAGAGCGCACTCGACCATGTGAAGAGGTCGATGGAAGAGATACTTGCCGCGAGGCATGGTTCGCGGTTAAGCCTCAGGTTCACCGAACCGTACATCCCCTCAACATCGGGAGTTGACAAGACGTTCGGCATGTTCCTCGGCGGGTTTGCACTTGTCGGCCTGATAGTAAGCTCAATCGGCATCCTGAGCATCATGATGGTCAGCGTCGTCGAGCGCACCCGCGAGATCGGACTTCGCAGGGAAATCGGTGCGTCCCGATCAGCAGTCGTGTTCGAAATCGTGACTGAGGCAGGGCTCCTAGCGGCCGCTGGGGCGATCATCGGGCTGGTCGCCGCCTCGTTCTGCGCCGAGCCACTTGCTCGACTGATGCAGACTAGCAGCGCTGTTGAGCCCCAAGAGAGTCTAATGCGGATAGGACTAGCGCCTGCCGCGGTTTCGGTGCTGATATCAGTCGCTATCGGGCTATTAGCCGGTCTGTACCCTGCGATTCAGGCTGCCAGGCGACCTCCAGTCGATGCGCTGAGGGAGCTGACTCCATAAGTCGTCTCTAACCTTTGGACCTAATCAACCTAGTCGATATCGACCTAGTGGATCTGGCCGACTTGGCTGACCCGCGAGAGCTAGCGGACCCGGCCGGCCAGGGGAGCTGGCAGGCGGAGCCTGTCAATCGCAAACCGACCTACTACAGTCACTCGAGGAGCGTGGATCCGTGACACACGAACCCGTGACACACGAACCCATAGTTCGTAGGAGACCGAAGCGAACTGCTCGCTCCCAGCAGCAGCTCAACCTATTGATATTCGCCATCGCTGTGCTTGCCTGCATCGGATTGGTGGCGTATTACTTCTTGGCGCCTCGTGACAAGGAGTTCATACTCAAATCCTATCGATACGCAGAGGTGCAGGAGCGACCATTCCGCCAGCTAGTGTCGACCGAAGGAGCGGTCGTGCCTAAGACTGCGAAGACGCTGCTCGCACCAGCCCAGGGCACTGTCACACAACTGCAGGCCCAGGCAGGCCAGGATGTTGTGGAAGGGCAGGTCCTCTGCGTCATCGATTCGCCGACACTAGAGTCGCAGCTCGCCCAGGCATCGAGGGATCTGCAGGCCGCACGTGTAGAAGCGCAGAAACTCGAACTCGACAACCAGGTGAAGATCACCGAGCTGGAAGCGGGGTTGCGAGCCTCGGAGCAGAAGATGAACGATGCGGCCAGAATGCTCGAGGTACAAGAGAAACTATACCTGCTCGGAGACGCATCCAAATCTGAGCTGGAGAATCAACGTCGCTCGGCAGACGACGCCAAGCGCACCTATGAGGCTCTTGCCCTTACCTATGAGGCCACAAAAGAGAAGTACGCATTTGACGTCGAAGCAGCTCGTTTCAAAGTGTCTGAGCTGGAACAGCGCGTGGCCGAACTGAACAAGACCATTGAATCTCTGGTCGTGAGGTCGCCCATATCCGGCCGGGTGCTTCAGGTTTCCGTCAAGGAAGGCGATTCGGTGAACGCCAACGCGACAATCATGGCCGTTGCTGACCTGACGACATCGCTCATATCTGCAGAAATCCCAGTGAGCGCACTGTCGCTGGTCAAGGTCGGGCAGCCTGTGAGCATCTCAATGCTAGGGGAGAGCCATACGGGAACGGTGTCGTACATCGCTCCGCAGGCTACATCAGGTGCGACCACAGTCGGTCTCGAGGTGACGTTCGATACGCTCCCACAGAGTCTGATCCCGAACGCCGCTTGCTATATCGACATCGAGGTTTTCAGGAAGGAAGCCGCGAACAGCCTCCCGCGGGATCACTATCTTGCCAGCGGCGAGTCAAGATATGTCTACATCGTAGACCTGGAGAACAAGACGGCCAGAAAGGCGCCGGCGAGATTCGGGCTGGTGGAGGGCCAATATGTTGAGGTGCTATCAGGTGCAGAAAAGGGTGATCTAGTGATCGTCAGCTCCTACGACGAATTCATAGACAAAGATCAGATCGCACTCAGCGAAGGGGGAGGTACCCGGATATGATCAAGCTCGAGGCCATAACAAAGGTCTATGCCATGGGGCAAGTCGACGTAGTCGCCCTCGACGGCATCGACCTGGAGATTCAGCGGGGTGAGTTCATCTCGATCATGGGTCCGTCCGGGTCGGGCAAGTCGACACTGCTGCACATCCTCGGCGCCCTCGATACGCCGACATCAGGCCGGTACCTTCTCGAGGATGTCGATATCGCCGATCTGGACGACGGCGAGCTGTCAAGGATACGCAACAAGCACTTCGGGTTCGTCTTTCAGAGCTACAACCTCTTCGGCGAGCTCACTGCGATAGAGAACGTCATGATGCCAATGATATACGCCCGTGTGCCGAAGCGTGAGCGCCTAAGCAGGGCCAAAGAGCTCCTCGCAAGTGTCGAGATGGATCATCGCCTGAACCACTACCCGAGTCAGCTATCAGGAGGAGAGCAGCAGCGGGTAGCCATTGCCAGAGCACTCGCAAACAGGCCGACGCTCATCCTCGCTGACGAGCCGACAGGCAACCTCTCCAGCGTACAGGGAGGGGAAATACTCGATATACTGTGTCGCCTCAATGACCAGGGCACGACTATCGTGATGGTCACTCACGACCTCCAAGTCGGCTCCTATGCTCGAAGGCTCATCGCATTGAGGGACGGCCGAATCGCAATCGACGAGCCGGTCGCAGAGCGCTTCAAGCCACTCTCATCTCTGTTCCTGCAGAAGCAGGCCGCTCAGTGACCGGGCTGCCTCTTTCCGTACCCGAGCGCCCCTCTTCAGTGACAGAAGAGGCCGCTCAGTGATCAGGCGCCTCCTCCAAATCCGATCGCTTCCCCTCAGTCAAAGAGCAGGCCGCTCGATAGTCGAGCGGCCTGCTTGATTCAACGACTGATGCATTTTTCCTCAGTGATGGAACAGTCGGAGCCCTGAGAAAGCCATGACCATGCCATAGGCATTGGCTGCCTCGATCACTGCATCGTCTCTGATCGACCCACCCGGCTCGACGACGTATTTAACTCCACTCTGAGCTGCTCGGTCTATGCTGTCACGGAAGGGGAAATACGCGTCTGAGCTCATGCTGACTCCCGATGCAGTCCTCAGCCACTCCTTCTTCTGCTCCTTGCTCATCCTCGCAGGCATGCTGGTAAACAGGTCCTGCAGGTATTGCAGCTCAACTTCGGTCAGATCGTCGGATAGGAAACCGTCGATGGCATTGTTGATCTCCGGCCTTGACAGCCCTTCTCTGAAGGGCAAGTCCAGCACGAGTGGATGCTGGCGGAGGAACCACATGTCGGCCTTTGATGCTGCCAATCGCACGCAGTGGACTCTGGACTGCTGTCCGGCGCCGTTGCCGATCACCTGGCCATCATATGCAAAGCACACCGAGTTCGACTGAGTGTACTTCAGGGTCAGAGTCGCAACTAGCAGGTCACGCTTTGCAGCCTCTGGCATGTCCTTGTTCTCTGTCACGATGTTGTCAAACAGCTTGTCCGAAACGACGCAGTCGTTGCGTCGCTGCTCCAGCACAATGCCGAAGACCTCTCGGACTTCCGTCTCCGGTGCGGCATAGTCCGGGTCCATCTTCAGCACCAGGTACCTTCCCTTCTTCTTCTGCCTCAAGATCTCCAGTGCGTCATCATCATAGCCTGGAGCGATGATTCCATCTGACACCTCCAGCTTGAGGTATCTAGCCAGGCTTGCGTCCACTGTATCGCTGACAGCCACTAGGTCGCCATAGGAAGAGACTCTATCCGCTCCTCTAGCCCTGACGTATGCTACAGCCACGTCGGACAGCTCCATGCCTTCCACGAAGTATGATTTCTCGAGTTCAGGAGTGAGTGGGACTGCGACTGCTGCTCCGGCAGGGCTGACGTGCTTGAATGACGCTGCGGCCGGCAACCCTGTTGCGGCTCTTAGTTCCTTGACCAGCTGCCACGCGTTGAGAGCGTCTAGCAGGTTTATGAAGCCGGGCGAGCCGTTCAGAATCTCAAACGGAAGCTCCCCCTGCCTGCTCCTGACCATTGCCGGTGCCTGGTGCGGGTTCATGCCATACCGCAGCTCGAAAGACTTCAACACAAAGACCCCCTCTTCGACATACGATCGAGTGACCAGCGCAGGTGGACCTGCCCTGACCTGCCCTAGGCTGTCCAAACCTGTCTGGTCTTCCAGTGCTCCGAAAAAGCGCTTTCGTGATCCCCGTTCGGACTTCGGATCAGCTCACAGCGCTTCAATAATACATTAGACCATTGCAGAGTATATCCTTCATATGGAGGCATGTTCGTTATGATGCTTCCACTTTATTACATGAATACTTGACAGCAAGAGGATATGTAAATACAATCAAGTCGTGAAGGTTTTAGTTTTTGCCATAATGACACGTGCAACAGCGCCTGTGTCCATGGGACAGCAGCCAGGTATATCCACGATCACCTGGACATAGCGCTTTTGCGTATCATGTGGCAGAAAGGAGGGTTCTGCAATGAAGGCAGTTAAGGTGGTGGCCTTTGTCCTGACGATCATTGGGTCACTGAACTGGGGTCTTGTAGGTCTTTTCAAGTTCGACCTTGTCAAGGCAATCTTCGGCGGTACCACCGTCTACGACCCCGGCGTAGTCACTCGCGTGATCTACGTCATACTTGCAGTGAGTGCCCTGTACCTTCTCACCCTCTACGACAGAGTCACGCGTGATGACTGAAGAATGCCACGAATCTGGCACCGAAACATCCAGGGGCCCTAAGGGCCCCTCCTTTTGTACCTCGGTGCCGTGGCGGAGCGAAGCCTATTCGCAGGAGTACAGCGGGCCGACGCGGAATGTTCCTCAGTGTGGCAATATAAGGCTCTGGGTCTGCCGAGTCGGTGGCTCGCCCAGTCAAGGGTTGGTCTGGTCAAGGGCTGGTCTAGTCAGGGGCCTGTCTAGTCAAGGGTTGGTCTGGTCAAGGGCTGGTCTAGTCAGGGGCCTGTCTAGTCAAGGGCTGGTCTGGTCACGGGCTGGTCTGGTCAAGGGCCGGTCTAGTCAAGGGCTGGTCTGGTCACGGGCCGGTCTAGTCAGGGGCTCAGCGGGCTGACCTGCTCTATCGAAGACAGATCGGATCGACGGCACGCTCACTCGCCTGTGGCAAGCGGCACAGCTGGCCCGCGACCGCGAGCCCGGCGGTGCCAGGCACACGGCTTGCCCGGCCGGCGTGCTTGATCGAACGCCGGCGTGGCCGACAGCCCGGCAGTGCCGGCCAGACAGCTCAGCCGGTGGACGGACAGCCCGCCCGGCGGCTCGGGCCAGGCAGTGGAGGCCATTGCCAGGCGGTGGAGGCCAGGGTCAGGCAGTGCAGGCCGGGCAGCTCACCGGCAGACGCTTACCAGGAAGGGGGCGCTTGCAGAGTGCTCTTGGTTGCCATGCTCTTCTTGGTCTTTGCCCTTCTCATAGTCGCGCGCGTTCCGCGGGGCTCGCAGGCAGTGTGGCTGGGCTTGATCCTGTTCGCCTTCGGCTGCTGCATACTGGGGCAAGTGGGCCTCATATCGCGATTCGGCAACTACCAGCTCGACAGCTTGATGGTCGTGCCCTTTGACCGGCCCGCGTTCATGCTGCACCTGCTGTCCCGGATGCCTCTGTATGCGTTCATGCGCTTCCGCCTGTGGAGCCTGGTCGGGTTTGTGACAGCCATGAACGTCTTTGCGGTCACCTATACGGGGACGAAATCCGACAAGCGAGACGTGGCTGTGCTGGGCGTCACAGCGGCAACAGCTTTCCTCCTCGTGTGGTACTACGACCCCGAGCATTTGTTCAGTCTGTACGTGAGCGGCGCCCAGCTTGCGTTTGGTCAGGAGGCTCGGCGGCAGTTCGAGCAGGGAATCCACATTGTCGACCTGATATCGACCTCTCTGGTCATCGGCAACCTGGCGTTCGCGGTGTGGCGGGTGTTCTCCCTCTGGGCCAAGAGCAGCATCGTCCAGAAGCGCGCTCAGGCGCTCAGCGTGGGCATGGGCTGTGGGATCCTCAGCATCCTCTTCGTAGGGCTCACGTGCACCGGCTCAACGGCCACCCTTAACGGACACGCGATGGCCACCACGCTCCTGCCGATTGCCCATTACCCCGTAATAGACACCACTTACATCCACCTCATTCCCTATGCCACACCCATAGCTATCGGCGCGATGGCCACGTCGATTCTCCGTTACGGCTTCCTAGGGACATGGCGGATAGGCTCTGGAGAGCTGAACAGACAGATCCACGTCGCAAACCAGGCTGTCCGGATAGCTCTCCATTCCTTCAAGAACCGCTTCCTCGCGGTCCAAATGGCCACAGATATGGCCGAGAAGCAGCTTCAGGACATCGATGACGAGCGCGCGGCTGAGGCGCTCACCAAGATTCAATGGGCAAAGGACGTGTGCTGCGAGGCCCTCGGCATGCTGGACATTCTGCATTACCAGTCGACTCACCTCAAGGTCGAGCCTGACCACGTGCAGATGAGAGATCTATGGCTGGAAGCTCAGCGCAGGTGCGCGCACAGGCTCTCAGGGATCGACCTCACAATAGACGGCCTGTCCAAGAACGTTCCCGTGTTCGGCGACCGCGAGCATCTGGCCAACGTGGTAGAGAACATACTAGAGAACGCGATCGACGCTGTCAGTGCTCCGCGGCACCAACCATCTTTGCCCCAGATCCGAGTTGAGGTCGGTTCCGAGTACGAGTGGTGCTTCATCCGCATTGCCGACAACGGACCGGGGATCCCGCGCCATCAAGTAGGAAAGGTCTTCAACCCCTTCTTCACTACAAAACCCACTGGGGCAAGCTGGGGAATGGGGCTTGCATACTGCCACCGGGTCGTCACCGCTCACAGAGGCTTCATCAATCTCAAGACCCTCCCCGGATCAGGATCCACGTTCGAGGTTGTGCTCAGGTGTCCAGGAAACCTCGACAGAAACCTCTCCTCCTCCCCATCACTCACACAAAACGTCGAAGCAATATCCTCCTAGTCACCCATCCATTGCCGGCGGACAATTAAGTCAGAAGTGAATCCCTAGAAGGAGGTGTCTTGCGTCCATTCTTCTGGCGCGCCAGCCGAGGGGTGCGCCTGCCAACACCATCACACTAGTGAAGTAAGGAGGAGTCTCTATGCTACGTAGAAGCGCTTCGGTTTTGATCGTAGCGGTCCTGATGATCGCCTGCATGCTCTCCACTGGTGCTATGGCCAAGGAGAAAGTAGTGCTGTGGAGCTTTGCGGCCAACAACATAGCCGAGTGGGAAGCGCGCGAGGCAGACATCGAGGCGAAGTTCAACATCGATCTGGTCATCGAGCAAGTTGCCCAGAATGCGTTTGTTGAGACACTTCAGGCAGCCATGATGGATGGCACCGGCCCGGACATTATCGAGTGGATGATCGAGGAGAACAGAATCCTCAACGCCGATCCGAAGCAGTGCATTGTCGTTCCGCTCGACAAGTACGTAGAGAAGTCCGAAGTGTTCAAGAATGTGGTTCCGGGCAGAGTGGCCTGGGTCACCTACGGCGGACACGTCTACGGACTCCCGCACGACGTTCATCCTTGCGTGCTCGTGTACAATGATGACCTCTGGAAGTCAGTCGGAGTGGATCTGGCGACAATCGAAACTTGGGACGAGTTCTTCGCAGCTGCCGTCAAGCTGGCAGAGAAGAAGCAGGACGGCAGACCTGTCCACTACGCCCTTCCCCACATTGCGTCGGGCCTGAACGGCACGATGTTCATGATCCAGCAGCAGGCCGGCGCTCAGGTGCTCGATGAGAACGGCATGCCGATACTTGAAAACGCCGAGTTCAAGGCCTTCGTAGAGAAGTGGCTCGAGTGGGTCAACCTTGGCGTAATGTGCGAGTGGGATTGGGGCAACTTCGGATCCCTATTCGCAAACGGCACGATGGCTGCATATGCTAGCCCTGACTGGTACCTGACCCAGGCGGATGAGGCCGCCCAGAAGTACAACATCAAGGTAAGGCCTCTGCCTGTATACAAGGCCGGTGGTCCGCGAACCGCTTCCTGGGGCGGCACCTTCATGGCCATCACCAAGGCAGCCAAGAACCCGGATCTGCTGTACCCGGTAATCGAGTACATGCAGTATGACGAGAGCGCGATCAAGGTCAGATTCGAAGAGACCGACATGCTTCCTCCGTTCGCAGGAGTCTGGGACAGCGAACTGTTCCAGCAGCCTGATCCGAGGTTTGGCGGTCAGAAGGTTGGACAGCTGCTTGCCGAGATGGCGAAAGAGATGCCGTCCGTCAATACCGGTGACCTGTTCTGGGATGTCGTCATTCATGACTTCAGCACCCAGTACACTGAGATGGCGGCTGGCAGGATAACCGTTGACGAAGGCCTCAGGAGAGCCCAAGAGGCCGCGATGAGGAGACTCAGATAGGCAATCACGCCCTCTTCCTATCTGTAGGGAGGTCCTGTACCACGGACCTCCCTGCAGCTTTGAACAAAGGAGCTGATACCCGTGAGTGTCGCCGCTGATACAGCCCAAAGAAGAGGCCGGAAGATTCCGCTCAGGCTTGGAAAGCTACAACCACTGCTGTTTATCGCTCCATTCATTGCGGTACTGGCCGCTTTTCATTTCTACACATACTACGTCGGCGTCAAAATGAGCTTCACGGACGCCCAGAGCATCAACCCAGGTGAATGGATCGGCGTAAGCAACTACGTCGAAGTGCTGACTGACGACCCCGACTTCTGGGCGGCAATAAGGCACACCATATACTTCACTGTCGGAGGCCTGCTCACACAGATCCCGGGTGCGCTCATCCTCGCAGTGATACTCAATGGAATAGCGGGAAGGCTCAGAGGCGTCCTGCGCACGTCTTACTACATCCCGGTGCTCATAAACACGGTCGTTGCTTCTCTCATATTCAGGATGATGTTCAACCGCGACACCGGCCTGATCAACTGGACGCTGGGCCGGCTCGGTTTGCCCAACAACACCAACTGGCTCTATGACTCCGCCTACTCAGTGCCTCTCATGGTTGCGGTGGCTTTCTGGCAATGGGTCGGCTACCACATGGTCTATCTGCTTGCTTCACTTCAGGCGATCGATCCTCAGGTCTACGAAGTGGCCAAGCTCGATGGGGCTTCGCCGCTCCGAGTCCTGTTCCAGATCACTATTCCTCTGCTCAGACCTGCACTGACCTTTGTCTCAGTGACGTCCGCCATCGGTTGCCTGCAGGTATTCGAATACCCGTTCTTGCTCTTTCCGAACGCCGGGTATGGGCCCGGCAAGGCAGCGATGACTGCGATACCGTTCATTTACCGCAACGCGTTCAGCAGCCAGTTCAGGTATGGCTATGCTGCGGCAGCCGGGTGGATCGTGTTCTTCATGATACTCGCAGTCAGCCTGTTGCAGCTTCGCGTCCTGGGTCTGAGCCAGGCTGAAGATCTGTAGCTGCGAAGCTGCACCGGACCACGAACTCGAAAGGAGTTGAGGGCAATGGCATCTGTCAGTTCTACACAGCCTATCCGTCAGCCCGGTTTGTCGAACTTGCTGACGAAGGCCCTGCGGCTCTGCGGGCTGGCAGCGATGTGTGTGCTGGCATTGATCTTCGCAGCTCCGCTGTTGTGGCTAGCAGACGTCGCATTCCGACCGAAATCCGAGATATTCTCGGTTCCGCCCAAGATCCTCTCTGGACCAGTCACCGAGACCATGAAGAGCTACTCTCTGGAATCGTTCAGACAGGCGATCGACCGGTGGGATGTCGGCCAGGCCTTCTTCAATTCAGCCTTTATCACAGTCTCCGCGATCGTGCTCACAATCCTCGTATGCTCGCTGTGCGCCTTCGCATTTGCGCACATGAGATTCCCCGGCAGGGACATAGTCTTTGTTTGCCTGCTGGCCACAATGATGATGCCTACCGTCACGATGATCTCCCCATACTACAGGGTGCTGAGGCTGTATGGTCTCAACAACACCTACCAGGGGCTGATCATTCCCTATTCGGCCAGCGTGTTTCTGCTGTTCCTTCTCAGGCAGTACTTCGTGAAGATCCCGTCGTCGTACATAGAGGCGGCGTTGATGGACGGCGCGAGCATGTTCAGGGTGTGGTGGCAGATCATCCTGCCTCTGGGCAAGCCGGCACTGGCCACTCTGGCAATATACCAGTTCAGAGCCGTCTGGAATGACTTCTTGATTCCGATGATCGTTCTGAGAAACAGGGCGCTCCATACGCTTCCGATCAAGCTGCAGTTCATGGACAGCCAGAACTACAACGTCCCCTTTGACGCGATCATGGCTACCAGCCTCATTGCTGTTCTGATCCCGGTGGTGTTCTTCTTCCTGTTCCAGAAGCAGTTTATCGAAGGCTTGTCAGGAGGACTCAAGGGGTAGGCTGGTAAACTTGGTTAGAACGGCCGCGTTCGGGCGACGACCGCCCAGCAGTGACCGCAGCCAAGCAGCAGCTGCAGGCCGGCAGCCGACAGACTCGATCACTTCAAAGTGCGGCCTCCGATTCAGCCACCGGTGGGCTGAATCGGAGGCTTTTGTTGGTGTGATATAATGAGACTGTATTCACGTTTGAGATCGCGCCTTCGTAGACAGCTCACAGCACTGCAATCAGTCAGACCTCAAGGAGTGGAGCTTGTGCACCAGATCCGCCGAACTGTCTGGCTCGGAGTACTTGTAGTGTTGGTAGTAGCCTTGTCCCTTCTCATCCGGACAGGTCTTCCCGCCGCGTACCGCAAGCAAGCCGTCACTGAGCTCAGCATGTGGAATCACCACAGACACATGGCTGGACTGACCCAGCAGCTCGTCGATGAGTTCAACGCCACCATTGGCAGCGAACAGGGAATACGCGTATCTCTCAGAACTCTCGGCGATGATGCATTCGAGATGTTCCCAGAGGCCCAAGCTCGCGGAGAAGGCCCGGATCTGTATACAGATACTCCGAGGTATCCTGATCCGTTTGAAGCAGGCGCAGTCGCCTATCTCGACAGCATACCAGGCTTCGAAGAGTGGAGGCGCCAGTGGCCCGATTGGTATTGGGTCGAGGGTATCACGACCAATAGAGGGCATGTCTATGCAATCCCCGCGAAGGTGTTCAACTCGCGTCTCATCTACAACCGCGATCTCTTCAGGGCAGTAGGTCTCGACCCGGACCGCCCTCCCCGCTCATATGCGGAAGTCAGGCACGCAGCAAAACTGATCACTGAGTACGGGCAAGGGCGGATCTTCGGTTTTGCGTACCCAGCAGCTGAGCAATGGCCCCTCGAATGGATGCCAAGCCAGTGGGCAGAGGCTAACGGAACCCCGGCGTATTGGGACTACAAGAACGGACGTTGGGCGATGAGCGGATATGCAGACGTGTTTGAGCTTCTGATCGACATGCACAAGGACGGGTCGCTCTTCCCCGGGTGTGCCACTCTGACAAACGACGCGCTCCGTTCGCAGTTCGCAGAAGGACACATCGGCATGTTCATGGGCGAGTCGTGGGACGTCGGCGTGCTGAACTACCAGTTCCCGGCGAAGTGCGACTGGGGAGTCGCACCGATTCCAACCATCGATGGCGAGTTCCACGGCAAGTCTCGCGCAATGGTTCTTGGGGGCTGGCTGATAATCAACGGACAGAGCCGGCACAAGAAACAAGCTTTCGAAGTGTTCAAATGGTTCAGCAGCTACGAGGTGCGGGCAAGGATGTACGAGACCGGGGCAAACATCGATCCCGATCCGGTGGTTGTGAACGAGTATGTCTCGACCTTGCCACAGGTCAAAGGCTTTCTGGCCTTCGCTCAGAGCCTCGACAGCGACTACCTTGCGACGTACCCCTACCTTCCAGGATGGGACGCACCCGAGGAGAACCCCTTCACTATCCTTCAGCAGGCACTGTTGAACGGGGTAGATGTCAGAACCGAGCTTGCACGGCTGGACGAACTATGGAACGCCAGATTGGACGAGTATTTCGCCACGACTCCGTCAGTCGACCGTCGTTGGAACACCTATCCCGAGTTCGACCGAGTGACCGGCCAACTGGGCCCGCCGGCACTGCAACCAACCCCTGCTGACCGTTAGCGCCGAATTCCGGCCACATGTGCTGCGGCAAAGCTGGAAGTGCATCTCGCAGGATCACTTGGGGCAAATCCTGCTGCACTGGCGGATGTGCGTCGTACGACATCGCTGGAGACATACTATGCCGCACCGCCGCAGGCGTATCCCGCGGCATCGGCGGAGGTGACATCATGAGCATTTCGGGCTTGAACAGCCATCCCAAATCCGATCTGCGTGTGATCATAGCCGACGACATGTTGCCCATCCGCGAGTATCTCAAGATGGTGCTCAGCCATGAACCGGACATGCACATCCTGGCTGCAGTCGGGACTGCGGAAGATGCAGTCAAGATCTCGCTCGCAGAACAGCCGGATGTAGTGCTCATGGACCTGGAGATGGAGACACAGAGGGCCGGGGTCGACGCGATCCGGGAGCTTGCGCTGAAAGCACCCTCAATCAGGTGCGTGGTGCTCACTCACTTCGGTGACGACGATACGGTGTTTGCGGCGTTCGAGGCAGGCGCAACAGACTATATACTGAAGAACTCATCTGCGGTAGAGATCATTCAGGCGGTGCGTGCTGCTGCGGAGGACAGGTCGCCGATACGGCCGCAAGTAGCCAGGATGATTCGCTCCGAGTTCCGCACCATGAGGATAGAGCGGAAACAACTCGTGTCCACCCTCAACACTGTCTACAGACTGACTCCCACCGAACTGGCGATCCTAGGTCTGCTGGCCAGAGGCCACAGCCAGAAGGAGATCGCAGAGCTGAGGCACGTAGAGCAGTCAACCATACGAACCCACGTGAGCAACATCCTCAAGAAGTTCGATGAGCCAGCCGTGTGCCAGGTCGTAGACCGCCTCCGGCGCCTCGGCATATTCGACATCTTCGGCGGCGAACACGAGGCCTAGCGCCTCCTCAACAGCACCCTCGCAGGCGAGCCGCTTGCATCCCTCACCGGAAGCGGCAGGCAGATGATATCGTATGTCCCTGCGTTCACCTTGCTTAAGTCGACTGCCTCGAGAGCCACAGTATCACCCCGGCCCAAAAACAGTCTGTGAACAGGCATCGGATTGCTGTACGGTGCGATCGAGTAGTAGTCGATTCCGATCAGGCGCACACCCTTCGCGAGGAGCCACTCCACGGCCTCCGCTGACAGCGCCACGAACTCCTTGTGGAACACCTGATCGTGCAGATAGCGCTCTGAGTTGATAGTCTTGATTAAGACCCTCGTGGTGCCGTCCGCAACCTGGCCTTCTAGGTCGGCAGGCATCACTAGCGGATCCGCGTCCATGGCCTCCGCAACGACACAGGACCCTACCAGCAGATCGACGTCAAGCTTGTCCACTGTCGTCCCATCGGGTATGAAATGAAACGGTGCGTCAACATGAGTGCCGAAGTGAGTGCTGATGTGCATCGCTGACAGGTTGCAGACAGACCCCTTCTCCCCGATGACAGCTGTGATCTCATGCACGAAAGGCCGGTCATCAGGCCAGGCCGGATGGCTTTCATCGATTGGCAGCGTCACGTCTATCCAAGACACGGTTGTCAGCCTCCTTGCCGCAGGTTGCATTGTCGGGCCGGCTGCTACCGTCCTGTGCCGGCCACCGTCTCAGAGTGTACAGCATTGCCCGGGTGTTGTCCATTGATCGGCCCGGCCGCCTTCGCTCTTCCTCAGGATGCATCGACTGCCTCTGCCCCTGTTGTCCTGCGTCGGCGTGCAACGACTGTCCGTGCCCCTGTCGGCCTGCGTCAGCGTGCATCGACCGACTCGGCCGACCCTCTTCTGGATGCCTCGGCGCGTGAACAACAGTTACGCTGCTGTATACGTACTCCTCGGTGGTCTCGGCCGCCGCGCTTTTCGTTGTCTTCCGGATCTCGATCCGAGGCAGCACCAGCGTCACTTCATGAGGCACGTCATCACTTGTACATCTCTCCAGCCTGATCTTTACCCCGGGAAGCTCGAGCAGCATCTTGTCACGCATGCCTTGAGGCCTCGCTGAGTCTGCGATTGCCGAGGTCATCTTCCCGACGCATCTCTTGATCCCCGTCAGAAGCCCCACAATCCACACTCCTCACACTCCCGAGTCGAACTACTCAGAGCGGGCAGGTCGCGCCCACACTTCCCTCAGTTGAATGAACCAGTCTGCGGCACTCACACTATACTATGAGAGACAGGGCATTTCTGAGGCGAGACCCCGGCGCGATCGGAAAACGAGCAGTTGACACAGGCACTCGACACGGGCTATAGTGGATTGTAGCGCATGTGCTTCTCAGCAATCGGGCGCATGCGACACTATCACAAAGAAAGCAGGTGAAGACAGTGGAAGGTGACAGTAGCGGTAGTCAGGACCAACGCACTGTCTGCGTTCGTGGGGCTTTCTCCGGACCAGGCTTCCATAGTCATGGCCTGCATTCGAAACGAAGCGGGCACTAGACCCTCCCGCCCGCGCCCCCCTCGCGTCTTCTGTCATTTCCGCACTTGCAGGCCTGAAGCCGCATCCGTCAAGGAGAGCATTGAGCACTCTTCTTGGTTTCTCGGCACCACCGAGCGCGACGCGCAGTCCGATACTGTCATTGGCCCCTGCCTACCAACAAGAGGGAGGAGATGCAAGTGCTCAGGGCGTACAAGAGCGAGGGCGACAGCCTAGTCGTTGCAGAGGACCTGAGGGAGAAAGGGGTCTGGATCAACCTCGTCAACCCTACCGACGCAGAGATCGCACGCGTGGCCGAGCAGACCAACCTGATGCCAGACATGCTCAGGGCCGCACTGGACGAGGAAGAGAGGTCTCGCATCGAGGTTGAGGAAGACCAGATCCTGATCCTCATCAACGTGCCCATAGAGTGTCAGACCGACAACAGACTGATATACGATACTGTGCCGATGGGAATCGTCGTGTCGGATCGGACGATTGTCACTGTATGCCTGCAGGAGTCGGCTATTCTCAACGAGTTCGAATCAGGAAGGCTCAGGTCGTTCTTTACGTTCAAGAAGACAAGGTTTCTCCTGCAGGTTCTGTTCAAGACGGCTACGCAGTACCTCAGGTACCTGCGAGACATCGACCGGAGGTCAACCCAGGTCGAGTCCGAGCTTCACAAGTCAATGAGGAACGAAGAGCTTATCCGGCTGCTCAACCTAGAGAAGAGCCTGGTATACTTCACGACTTCACTGAGAGCGAACCAGATAGTCCTTGATAAGCTCTTCAGGTCAGTGGTCGTCAAGGCTGATCCTGATGCTCAGGCTGCATCGAGGATTCTCACCATGTATGATGAGGATCAAGACCTCCTCGAAGACGTAATCGTCGAGAACAAACAGGCGATCGAGATGGGCGAGATCTACAGCAACATCCTGAGCGGCATGATGGACGCTTTTGCCTCGGTTATCTCGAACAACCTCAACATCGTGATGAAGTTCCTCACATCCGTGACGATAATCCTCGCCGTGCCGACTATGGTGGCGAGCTTCTTCGGAATGAACGTGGCATTGCCGCTCAGCGGGTCGCCTCTGGCATTCCTCTTCATAGTAATGGTCTCTGCAGTGCTGTCGGTGAGCGGAGCGATCATACTACGGCGAATGAAGATGCTCTGAAGCGAAGATTCTCTGAAACTAGGAAGCCCCGCAAGCGCTACCTTCAGGGTCGCGCTGCGGGGCTTCTGAACGTCTCTGACCTGTATCTCGTCGAAGCAGCCGGACTGGGCATCCGCACGACTCCACCATAGTGGCCCTTCGGTGCTTTGACGTTGAGTCCCTGCAGGGAGTAGTTCATGTTGCTGTTCTCGTTTGCCTGCCAGTCGCTCCCCGACACATATCCGTCGATACGGGAGCCGCACGCAGCATATCAAGGCGTACCAGCACTGATCCCAAGGATCTTGACCTTCACCCTGTCGCCCACCTTGCTCTTGACAAGCTCTTCGAATCGACCTGCATCCGCCTCAGAGCCGACCACCGAGCCGTAGTGCATGGGAATGACGTAGGCGGGTGCCATATCGGCTGTTGCCTCTGCCGCCTCGGTTGCATTCATCACATAGGTTCCCGAGACCGGGAGCAGGGCAATGTCTACAGAGAACTCCTTCATCTCCGGGATCCGGTCAGTGTCGCCGGCGAAGTAGATCCTAACACCCCTGGCCGCTACGATGAAGCCTACGCCATTCCTCTCCTTCGGGTGAAACGACTTGTCTACATTGTAGGCGGGCACCGCACTGACCTCAATGCCGTCGATCATCGTAGTGCCGCCCGGCTCCACGTAGACGACCTGTACGCCCAGCCCGCCAAGCTTGCCCTCGCACTGTTTAGCCGCGACCACGACTGTATCGGGCCCACTCAGCTTCTTGATGTCCGCGGGAGAGCAATGGTCGGAGTGCTCGTGAGTCACGACAATGACGTCAGCTACGTCACTGTGCCTGATCTGATATGGGTCAGTGTAGATCACCTTCCCCACATCGATCCGAAAGGTGTCGTGTCCATACCAACGTATCTTGCCAAGAGTCTCCTCCAGTGCCTCGGGGCCGGTTGCCGAAGCGAAGCCGGATAGACCGAACACCGCTGCAACGCACAATAATCCTGACACCACTGAAACCAACATTTGTCGCACAGCTCCTTTCGTCTTCAGACTCGTGGCGAGAGACAGGTTCCCGCCGTCACCAGTAGACTGCCGCCCCTACCGTAGTCAGCACACCGTCCGACCTGCCTTTGGCAACGGGCCGCCCTCGTACTGCGATCAGTAGACTGTCCATCGTGCTGTCGTCAGCAAACCGTCGCTCTGCTAACTCGGATTATACCCGAGCATGGAAGTATCTCCACTCCCCGCTTCTCGAACTCGTCGAGTATCGCGTTCATTCCCACAGAATCGCTTGCCATGTGGCCGGCAATTATCACGTTGAGGTGATGCTTCTCGGCTTCCTTCTTCTTCTCGTCGCTGAGGTGCATCTCAACAACAGTGCCGACTCCCGCCTTCACCATCTCGGCTATGTCCTCGGTAGGTCCTCCAGTTCCTCCAGTCATCATCACGACAATCTTGCCTGCTCTAGCTTCCTTTGACCCGACCAGGATCTTTGGGCCGATGCCGAGCTTGGCGGCCTGCTTGTACTCGGGTATCTCTTTGAGGACTGCTACTATGTCCTCCAGAGTCTCCGGTGACTTGGCGTCCAGGTGCTTCTGCACGAACTGGTGGGCGTTGTTGTCCGCCGGAGTATGGATGCTCATGAGAGGCATGTTCAGCAGCCTCGCGGCATCCACTACTCGGAAGTGGTTGGCCGGCATGAGGTGACGCCCTACCTCCTTGATCCTCTCGCCTAGGATCCCTTCAGCGACGTTAATCGGAATCCCAAGCTGTGCCATGATGTCAGCCTGAACCTTCATGACATCCTCGAACCTGACCCTCGCCTTTCCTGCAGGATGGTGGCTCAGGATGAGGTCAATCTTCGTCCCCTGCCGCTCGAGTTCCTTAGCCAGTAGTATCTCGCTGACGTCGATGTCTACTCCTACGAGAACACGATTTACCTCTGTGTCGTCATCTCCAAAAGAGATTCTCGAGTCTGAGTAAGGATTGGTCAATTGCTCGACATCGAACTCATCTTTATCGTCGCCCTTGAGCTCTTCGTATTTCTTCCTCGTCTTGTCGAGCAGCCGCTGAACTGCAGCCCTGCCTCTGGGGTCAGCGTCGATTCCCTTCTGAACCGCCAGCTCGTACATGTCTCGAAGTCGCACTCGAATTCCTCCTTAGTACAAGACATCTATGTATACTTCCCAAAAGCGAGCTTCCAACCTGCTCAAGCGAGTGCCCATACCTCGCTGATCTCATTCTTGCTCCATCCCATCATCGCAAGCTTCTCCCGGATGTAGTACCGGTAGTTCTCATACGGGACATCGGGCGGTATCCTGTGGTCGCCGTGAGGAATGTAGCCTCCTTCCTCGAAGACCTTCTCCACCCTCTTGAGTTCTGCCAGGATCTCCTCTCTGCCCTTGCTGAAGCGGTACTTCTCGAGCCCTCCCCGCAAGAGGATCTGCCTGCCGTACTGCTTCCTCAGTGCAACGGGGTCGCTGCCACAATGGACCTCCAGAGGGAACATGCAGTTCAACCCGGCCTCGAGCCAGATCGGCACCAGCGGCCTGATGTCGCCGTCGCAGTCTGTCCAGATAATGTCGACTCCGTGCTGCCTAAGGACGTCGCAGACCTGCTTCACCCGGGGTCCCACTATGTCCCTGAACATCGCCGGCGAGATCATCGGTCCGCCGCGGAAGCATATGTCCTCCCATCCAGATGCGAAGTCAATCTGGCACTCTCTGAGACAGGCCTTCAGCTGGACAAGCTTGACTTGGGTGAGGGTTTCGACCATCTCCTCCACTAGTTCAGGGTCATCGTACATCATGAGTGCCAGTTGCTCGAAGCCCACCCAGTCGCGAATCCATCCAAAGAAAGACCCGAAATCGACTCCAACCGGAACCTGCGAGCGCCGCGTTTTCTCTCCTATGGCGGCCCAGTCTCTATCCCTTGCCGGTGAACTCGGGTCAAGCCGGTCCTTGAAGCGCTTCCAGTCCTCTCTCCCCGATATGGGCATCTTGATGTACTTGGGAATGCTGACGACGCTGCCTTTTCCCTCTTCGGCTATCATGCCATCGGGGTGCTCGACCACTCTGGAGTTCTCCTTTTCCTCGAGAACTTTTACTGGACCTGAAAACGGTGGGTCAAGGTAAACCGAAATTGGAACACTCCATCTCGGGTCGACACCGAAGTACGATTCGACAGATCCACGTCCTTCGCCGCGGGTTATCTCCCTGGGAAGACCCTGCTCGTGCCATTTCTCTATGGTCTGATCCCAGTATCCGAACTCCCAGTGGACTCCTCTGTCAATGGTCTGGAAGTGCATCTGCCGAATGAAGCGCTCTCTGTGGCTGAGCTCAGACATGCCCTGTCTCAGGATGCTTTCCATAGTGCTCGATCCTCCTCGATTGCCTGTGGTGTCAACGCCGATCAAGAGTGCAGACGCCTGTCCGTGGCGTCATGGCCGGTCAGAGGTGTCAGCGCCTGCCCGGAGCGTCAGCTCCGGTCAGAGGTGTCAGCGCCTGCCCGGAGTGTCATCGCCGGCTCTCAGTGCCATCGCCGGCCGGGGGCGTCATCGCCCGCCCGGAATGTCATCGCCCGTCCGGAGCGTCAGCTCCGGCCGGGGTGCCATCGCCAGCCCGCAACGTCAACGCTGGTCAGTCGACAACAGCCGGCGCCTGTACTCCTCGTCAGGCCTGTGCTCAATTCTGTGTGCCTGCTCAGGCGTGAGATAGTCGACGCCCCCGAGCATCGCCGCGTGCATAAGGATGGTCGCCACCTTCACCCACATTTTGCAGGCGTTGAGCGCCGCCTTGGGCGTCTCGGACAGCACGATCAGGCCATGGTTCTTCATGAGGATAGATCGCGGAGCGCGTCCATGGCGTCCAATGTATTCCTCGCAGCTCCTCTTGATCTGTACTCCCAGCTTCAGGCCCGGGTCTACGTACGGCACAAACACGTGCTCCAAACCGCAGCACACGATCTCATCGGGAAACATCCTCCCGCTGAGCAGTTCGAATGCTCGTCTCGAGCAGAGAATCGAGTTCACGGCCACGGGATGAGTATGGACCACATACTCAACTCCAGGGATGCTCTGCAGGTAGGCGTGCAAGAGCGTCTCCACTGACGGCTTCGCCTTGCTCGTCCCCACTACGGCCTTTGCCAGCACAGACTCCACCTCGGAATCCGACGCGTTTCCGCGCTCCAGCAGAGTCAGTACAGGCTCTCTCTCGACCAGGACAAACGTTGCCTCGTCTGCTGTACCGAGTTCAGTGCCGCTGGCTTTCACGTAGAACGTTTTCTCATCGACACCCGCAGACGTATTGCCCTCGCCCAGAATAACAAGCCCTGCCTCAGGCTTGCCCACCTCTCGAGACAGGTCGATGAGGCTCTGCAGGATTTCCCTTTGTGTCATGTAAACACTCATCTCCTCTGCGGTAACTCTAGTTCGATCAAATCCTCCGTAACTCCAATTCGACAAGATCCGTCGCGATTTGGATTCGACCAGATCGGCCGTGACTCCGGTTCGACCAGATTCGTCATGAACCCAGCTCGGCCTAATCCGTCGAGATTCTGGTCCGCTCAGATCCGCCGCAATTCCAGTCCGCTGAGAAATGCTCGAACGGCACTGAGTATCTTTCTCCAGTAATATGCATGCATCCTTCCACGGCCAGGTCGCTGATCTTTGCGAAACCTCTCTGGAAGAAGGAGGCCTGACGTCCATCTCTTGTATCTGTATGAAACCATCGGATAACCGGCTCAAATTCCCGATAATTCTACGAAATTTGAGCCTTGACTCTACATGGAAGTCTTGTTATAATTTCCTTGCTGACAATTGTCGAAATGTGTAGAATCGGGGGTAGGCACGATGAAATCAACGGGTATTGTGAGGAAAGTCGATGAGCTTGGACGGGTAGTGATTCCTATCGAACTGAGACGCACCATGCAGATCGCAGAAAAAGACCCTCTCGAGATCTACGTCGACGCCGAGAAAATCATCCTGAAGAAGTACGAACCTGCATGCATCTTCTGTGGAGACGCATCAAACGTCCGGAACTACAAAGAGAAGAACATTTGCCAATCATGCCTCGACGAAATGAAAGCACTCTAACAACGAGCAGCATGCATCAAGAGGGCATTGCGGGCGGCCGAGGCCGTCTGCAATGCCCGTCGTCTGCAATGCCCGCTTTGTCGCATCGGTCCGCCGGTCGGAGATTAAGACTCTGGATCGGCCTCGCCGGCCCCGCCGTCTGACACGTCCGTGATCAGGCGGTAGATCTGCCGCCAGGGGCGTCCGAGAGCTGCGGAGATGCGCACCGCGGCGTCCCGCCGGCTGCTTCCTGCCGAAACGATTGCGTCGGCATAGGCTCTTACCATGGACTCGAGATCCTGGTTCACACAGTCGGAGCGAGCCGGCTCACTTGCCTGGCCTGACTCTTCCGCTTCCGCTCCCGCCACGACCAGCACGCACTCTCCCTTGACTTCCCGACCCGATATCGACTGCAGTACGCTGCTGACAGTCCCCCTGATCGTTTCCTCGAACTTCTTTGTCATCTCGCGCGACAGCGAACACCTCCGCTCCCCGCCCAGGTGCCTGTAGAGATCTTCCAGAGTCTTGACCACTCTCTGAGGGGACTCGTAAATAATGACGGTCCTAGGCTCGCGTGAAAGCTGCTCGAGCCTTTCGGCTCTTTCCGTTCCCTTGCGAGGAAGGAATCCCTCAAACACGAACCTGTCCGTAGACAGCCCTGAAAGCACCAGAGCAGTCAGGGCCGCATTCGGCCCAGGGATCACTTGCACGTCCAGCCCGGCTTCTATCGCTGCTGCGACCAGATCCTGTCCAGGATCTGAGATCGCGGGCATTCCCGAATCCGTGACCAGCGCAACATCGCTCCCGCCTCGCAGGAGGCCAAGTATTTGCTCGCCTGCACGAAATCTGTTGTGTTCATGGTAGCTGATCAGATTCTTGGACATGTTGTAGTGGGACAGGAATTTCCGCGTGAGCCGCGTATCCTCAGCGGCGACGACATCAACCCTGCTGATCACATCCAGGACCCGCAGCGTGACATCTGAGAGGTTGCCTATAGGTGTGGCGCATACGTAGAGCGTTCCTGCCAAACTCTAATCATCTCCGGATTCGTGTACTCCGAAGTAGATCTCCATGGCTTGCTGCGTGTAGCGTCCATCTTCTCCGTGAATCACCAGAGGCGGGAGCACTGACAACTGCTTCCCTCCGTCTTTGACAGCTTCGAGGAGCACCATCTTCGCAGGCTTGTCGAGGGATGTGTGAACCAGCTGCATTCGTTTGGGCTCGATCCTGTTCTGCCTCAATTCCACTATCAGATCGGGCAGCCGCTCCGGCCTGTGCACCACCGCCAGGCGCCCTGAGCTCTTCAGAACGCGGGAGGCGACGTTTGCGAGATCCTTGAGGGAAAACGAATGCTCATGCCTGGCGATCGCTTCTGAATCGGACTTCGACACCGGACCTGAATCGACTGGGCGATATGGAGGATTACAGACAACGAGATCGGCTTTGCTGTGGTCGAACTGCGACAAGACCTCTCTCGCGTCACCTTCGATTATCTCTATTCTGTCCTCCAGATCATTCAAGATGACGCTGCGCTTGGCCATGTCTGCAAGCTGCGGCTGGATTTCCACACCGACTACCCGCTTGGGCTTCCACTTCGCCCACATCAAGAGTGGGATGACTCCTGTTCCTGTGCAGATGTCGATAACGACGTCCCTGTGCTTCGCTCGCGCAAAAGACGACAGCAGCACCGAATCCATCGAGAACGCAAACAGATCGGAGTGCTGGATCAGTCGCAGTCCATCTCTCTGCAGGTCATCGAGTCGTTCACCTGGCTTGAGCAGCGACTGAGGATTGCCGTTCATCGTTTGGGCTCCACTCACTCGTGATCGCGATTTTGCGCTTGTGAGTTGATCTCGTCGGCAGGCATCATCCGCTGCTCACCGTCTCCGAAATCAAGTCTCACCAGCCGTCGCAGGATATCGACATCGACTACTTTGGCAGGCCCTTTCGCGGTGGAGATCTCCTGGCCGATCTTGGGCAGCCCGTGCCTGCAAGCTTTGTACGCTTCGTACTCGTACCTGAGGCAGCACATGAGGCGGCCGCAGACTCCCGAGATCTTGGTGGGATTCAGCGAGAGGTTCTGCTCCTTCGCCATTTTGATGGACACAGGCTCGAAATCGCCCAAGAAAGATGCGCAGCACATCGGACGTCCGCAGCATCCGAGACCGCCAATCATCTTCGCCTCGTCACGGACGCCTATCTGGCGCAGCTCAATGCGGGTTCTGAACACAGACGCCAGGTCCTTGACCAGCTCGCGGAAGTCCACTCGGCCGTCGGCGGTGAAGTAGAAGACCAGCTTGCTTCGGTCGAATGTGTACTCCACGTCTACCAGCTTCATCGGCAAGTTGTGCTGGGCGATCTTCTCAAGGCAGATGTTGAAAGCCTGCTTCTCTTTCTCCTCGTTCTCCTTGGCCTTTTCCTGATCCTCGGCTGAAGCTCTCCTGACGACTGGCTTGAGCGGAGACACAATGTCCGAAGCCGGGACAAGCTTAGGACCGCAGACTATGCTGCCATATTCCACTCCCCTGGTGGTCTCGACTATTACGTTGTCACCGGGCGACAGATCGATCCCGTTGGGTGCAAAGTAGTAGACTTTGCCTGATTTCCTGAACTTCACACCCACCACGGACACCGGTTCAGCCGCTGATTCACGCCCGGTAACGGCCCCTTCAGTCGCATGCGGTCTGGCGACCTCATCAGGCTCTTCCGCCACGTCTTCATCAAGCTGATCGGCATCCCACTGCTCGTCTAGCTCTGCCTCTGCGTCCGGTTCAACGATCACTTCTGCGGCTTCAGAATTCCAAGACGCTTCTGATGCCGCTCCGGACGTTTCTGACGTCTCCTCAGGCGCCGCTGGCGTCACTCCAGGCGCTTGTGACGCCAGTTGAGCTGCTTCCGATGTCATTCCAAGAGCTCTCGATGTCGTTTCAGACGTCTTTCCTGGCGTCATTCCGGGCTTCATTGCAGAGCTTTCTCTGGAGCCGCTACGCTGCTTGTCGGAATGCCTGCGACGGCACGGGTTTCGCGGCGGTTGCGTTCCTCGCCGATCGCGCTCTGATGAGTCGTCCCGCGATCTGTCAGTGCCTTTTCTGAACCGACCTCTGGGTCTAGATCCATGCTTCGATCTGTCGAATGCTCCGTCAGCCCGCTTGTTCTCCTCTGGTTGCGTCATTGAAGCTACTCCTCTTTCCTCGCTCAGTCTGACGTCACCAAGGTCATAAACAGATTGTCCATCACCAGGCCCGCATTCGCATTAGCTGCGAGCTGCATCCGAGCTTCAGATATACCTTTGAGCCTGGTCAAGAGATCGGCAACGCTGCATTTCTTCGCGTCAGACCTGATCTGATCCAACATGTCAAGATTGGCTATGCTATCTTCACCGCGGGTTGTCCTATACACCAGAAGATCTCTGTACCAGCACTCCAGTATCCGAAGTGACCGGTCCAGAGACGCTCTCTTGGCCCCGTCTCCGACCCGCGCCGAGGCATCCAGGACCTCCCACACGGGTTTGCCCGCGAGGTCCCTTATGCCTTGAATAAGGGCAACTCGTTCGTCTTCCAGCGATTCGTCGGAGCACGCCTCCAGCGCAGCGCCGACGCTTCCTCCACAGAGAACAGACAAGAGCCGAGCCTTCTCCGGGGGCACACCTCGCCGGTCTATCAAAAGACTCTCTATCTCGCGCTGAGGCACCGGGTTGAACCGTACCAGTCTGCACCTCGAGATCACCGTGGGTAACATCGAATACAGGTTCTCTGCTGTCAGCAGGAAGACAGTGCCCGCGGGAGGGTCTTCCAGGACTCTCAGCAGGCTGTTCGCTGCCTCGTCCCTCATTCTGTCGGCGTGCCTGAGTATCCAGACCTTCCATCCGCCGAAATACGATCTGTAGGAAACTGCTTCGATGACATCTCTGATCTGGTCGATCTTGATGTATTGGCCGTCTGGCTCTGTGAGCCGAACATCAGGGTGGTTCTGTGTCGCGATGGCATGGCAGGATGGGCAGGAACCGCATGCAGATACCGACTCGCCTCTGCCGGTGCAGTTCAAAGCTGCAGCGTACGACCACGCGAGACTGAGTTTGCCTGTCCCCACGGGACCCCACAGCAGAATCGCGTGGGGCACTCTCTTGCGTTTGATTGTATTGGCCAGCATCCGTTGGGCATAGTCTTGGCCGACGATGCCGCTGTGCAATGGCTCTTGCAAATCCACACTCATACCTCTGGCATGATCACGCTTTCTCGAACCTCTCGACATTGACCACGAACACCGTGGCTCCTCCAATCGGTACCTCAACGGGGCTTGGAACGTAGTTGCTCATCGATCGACCGACGGCGGTCAGCGGTGCGACCATCTGCGTTCTGGACTTGCAAGTGTCCTTGACGATGTCCACAACCCTGTCCGCATGAGAATCCTCGACTCCTATAAGGAGCGTCGTATTTCCCGACTTGAGGAACCCGCCGGTGCTGGCGAGTTTCGTAGCTCTGTATCCCTCATCCATAAGGGCGTCGACTAGACGGTCTACGTCTTGGTCCTGGACAACTGCAATGATCAGCTTCATGAACCACCACCCCTGTACTGACTATTATAACAGAAGGGCTTCAAACCGCCAACGCACGGCCCCGGCCGGCCTTCGGGTCAGGCCTTCAGGCAGGGACGTTGACGTGGGCACCGACATGGGCGCGGCGTGAACCTTCACCCCTCATAGCAGCGCAGATGGCTCGTCGAACGGAGCGTGTTGACTTCCTTTCGACCCTGACTTAGAATGAACTAAAGCACCAGAATGTACATGGTCTTGCACGATATGTAGCAATATTCGCACAGCTGGAGATGAAGCAACGTGAGGATCAACCTCGGCATCGTAGATGAGGTAGTCGATCTGGCGCGAATTGGGATGACAGCGGATGAAATACGCCGATACCTGGAATATCAGACGAGGATATGTCGAGGAAGCAGGCGTGCCGACTATGCCGCTGTCCACAACGACATAGCGAACAACGGCAGGATCGCCTCCCAGCTAGGAGTCGCAAGACAGAGGATCACGAAGAGAATACCGACGACATCGATCAACATCTCTGCAGATATGGTGAGACAACATCGTCTGACAGCTTCGTAGTGTGACCCGTTCAGGCAGTGCGACCCGATGAGTTCGAGGTCATGAGTCGCCGTCGACGATTGCCAGCGAATAGCTGCCCTTGTCCACGTTCATCCCGTGGAATACCAGCCCGGCGCGAAGGAGAGTTTTGACGAGATCCACTATGGGTCTCGTTATTCTTTGTCCAGGTAAGAGCACTGGGATCCCTGGAGGGTACGGGCACACTGATTCAGCCGAGATCTCGCCTACAGATTCATCAAGATTCACCAGGCGGCGCCCAGTGAACACCGCCTCTCGAATCGTCAACGCAAATCTGCGTTCCTCCACTGCTGCGCCAGCAACCAGAGGCCGAATCTTCTCGCACAATCCCTCGGCGATCGAAGCATCAACGGGACTCTCAGCAACCGCATGCCTGACAGCCGAGCAGAACCTCTGCAGGTCTGCTGCTGCGTCCGAATAGGTGATGACGGCGATCGAGTTCAGCAGATCGCTGAACTCCACCTGGAAGCCACGGATTCTGAGTCGCTCCTGCAACTCCAGACCGAGCACGCCGCGGTCCGCGGCAGAGATCGTCAGGCGTGTCGGATCAAGGGCGAACATAGGTCCGATGTCCCCAGCCGAGAGAACGTCGACTCCTGCCATGCTGCCGAGAGACTCTCGAACCTCGTTAGCGTTCTGCACTGCACACGCCACGAGCTCCCTTCCCTCCATTGAAAAGCGATGTATGACTGAGTCAAGCGAGGCCATGAGTACATAGGAAGGACTGCTGGTCTGGAGCATCCTTAGGAACGATGCGATCCTCTCGTGATCTACTCGGTCACCTTTGACGTGCAGCAGCGCAGCCTGAGTCATAGCACCGAGAGTCTTGTGCGTGCTCTGTACCACGATGTCGGCTCCCGCTTCTAGACCTGCTGCAGGCAGGCTGCTGGAAAATGACAAATGACTCCCGTGCGCCTCGTCCACTATGAGAACGGCGTCGCGATCGTGACAGACTCGGGCAATCGCCTCTAGATCCTGGCACACTCCGTAGTATGAGGGATTGGTCACAAGAACAGCGCTGATCCCGGCCTCCGCAGACAGACTCCTCTCAACGTCGGCTGGGCTCACACCCAGGGGGATGAGGTACCGGTGGCTTACTGGAGTGTCGACGAAGACCGGCTCTGCGCCGGACAGGGCCAGCCCCGCAATGACTGACCTATGTACCGCAGCCGGAATCGCTATCTTGGAGCCCGGCCGGCATGTCGCCATGATCGCCGCCTCTACCCCCACGGTTGAGCCGTTAACCAGAAGGAAGCTGCGATCAGCGCCAAACAGCCTCGCTGCTTCCTCCTCAGTCTTGGCTATGCATTCAGACGGCTTCTGCAGGTCATCCAGCCCGGGGATCTCTGTCAGGTCCATTTTGTAGAGGTACTGGGCAATGAGGTCGGCAGCGATCGTGTCGGACCCTCTGCCTTGCTTGTGTCCAGGCACGTGCATCGGGTATGTACCTGATCGGATGTGACGAAGGAGCGAGTCAATGATCGGATGTCCCATTAGTGCATCACGCTATCCTTTGGCCTCTGCAGGCCTGAGAAACGCCCGGGCAAGGTTCGCGAGCGTCTCGGCATCCATCTGCTTTATCCGTTCAATCGCTGTCGCTATCTCGTCCCGAGGCGAGGAGTCCCTGTCGCTTCCAGCGCCGTCACGATCGTCAGCATCTCGACCGGCCTGATCCTGTTCCTTGTCCCGGCCATGCCCCGGCTGGCCTGACCCCTGTGACTCAGACGCCCGCGACCCGGCGCCCTGCGATCCAAACCCCAGCAATCCCACGATCGGCGAAGCGGCGCGCTGGGATCCAGCCCCCTGTGATCCCAACGTTCGCGACTCGCGCCGGATCGGCGTCCGGGAGTCTCTCTGTCTCCTAAGGTATTGGGTCTCACCCGTGGAGGTCGTCTTACTGATGATAAGACGCACGTTTTTCTTCGCTTTCGCTTCGATGTCAGGTTTCGCTGAACACGGCTGACAATCCTCTTGCCATACCATCCGCCATACCAGAGGGATTTCCCTACCGGGTAGTGTTGACCGTACCACTGTAGCCCTGACTGTTGATTGCCCGCCGACCCGTCGCCCCAATATCCGCAGCTATATCACATTTGATCGGACTCTCACACGACCCCGAAGAAGATACCGCACGCAAAAAGAAGGAATCATAGATCAATCCACAGAATAATACGAAGTAAAATTGGTACGCACCACTATGCGTACCATCGGTCAACCCGATTCTCTGAGGGTGACTCGTCTGTCAGCTGATATTGGAGGATGCGCTAGTGAATATCGAGCCGATTGACCGCAACAAGAGCGTTCCACTGTACAGGCAGGTTGAGGAGCTCCTGCTTGCCAAGATCAAGTCTGACGAGTACCGTCCGGGGGATGTGATTCCGCCCGAGCGAGAGCTGTGCAAGGAGCTCGATGTCAGCCGCTTCACCGTGCGGAAGGCCATTCAAGAACTCGTCTACAAGGGATATCTCTACAGAGTCCAGGGCAACGGCACGTTCGTCTACAGCAAAAACATCGCGAACCGGCCGCGCAGCGGCAGCCATCGGATAGGAGTCATTCTTGACTACTGCGACAAAGAACTCGAGTCTCGGATGCTCAACGGCATCGAAGAGGCACTCCAGGAAGAGCAGTACTCCATGATCTACATGAGTTCGGGCAACGACTACCAGAGAGAAGCCCGGAACATCTGGCAGATGAAGGACGAGGGCGTCGACGGACTCATCATTCTCCCCGCGGAAGACCAGAAGGACAGCACGGTGATCTTCGACCTCAAAACCGAGGGGTTTCCTTTCGTCCTCATCGACCGCAGGCTGCAGGACTGCGAGACAGACTGTGTCATGTCTGACAACATCGACGGCGGCTACAGAGCAACAGAGCACCTCATCAAGCTGGGACACGAACGCATAGCGTTCGTCAAGAACCAGTTCACACAAACCAGCAGTATCGAGGACCGCATAATCGGCTACAAGAGCGCTCTGCGTGAGTACAGCCTGGACTACGATCATCGGTGGGTTTACTCAATCGACCCGCGCATGAGCAGAGAGGAAACCTGTGCCGCCTTCTATGGCTTCTACAAAGAGCTCTCGCCTACCGCAGTGGTCGCAGTCAACGACTATGTGGCTTTGGACATCGTGCAGATTTGCAGAGAAAAGGGCATCGTGATTCCCGACGATCTGTCTATCATCGGATTTGACAACCTCGATGTCGTGAGACATCTTCCAGTCCCATTGACTACCGTGGCGCAGTTCCCGAGGGAGATCGGCCGCTGCGCAGCACGGCTATTGATGGAAAAGATCAAGGCCGGACCGGGCAGTCGCGAGAGAAGTGTGATCAGACAGGTTGTCTATCCTGTTGAACTCGTCGCTCGAGACTCGTGTTGCGTCCGGTAAGGAGGTGATCTGGCCGAACGCTGTCTGACAACATATCTGTTGGGACCCTTCGACGACTCTAGGACCGGAAATAAAGGAGGAGAAGAAACGTGAAGAGACTTGCTCTGCTATGCCTAGCCTTGTTGACTGTGTTTGCATTGGCTGGGTCCGCGCTGGCAGCCTACGTTCCGGAACCCTTTGACGGCTATCCGTACGATGACCAGCCCGACGCTGTCATCGAGAAGGACGTCATCGTGGTCATGGGATCGAGCAACTTCGACCCAAGCTACCCGAGTGGATCCTATCTCCAGGCTGTCGCGAAGCTGTTCATGGAGCAGAATCCGAACATTGAGGTCCAACTGAACTACGGTTCGTGGGGAGACCTGTGGAACAAGGTCGGCGTGATGCTCGGCAACAGACAAGGTCCAGACATACTGGTAGGTCCCAGAGAGTACCTCCTCGCTCCAGGCAGAGGTGGAGGACAGTGGGAAGACATCCTGACAGTGCCGGATGAGTATTACTTCGACGAGCTCGAGAAAGCGGTCATGGGCCCTGCCATTCTCGAGTCCTGCAGATTCCCTGGACGCGAAGGCTACATGATCTGGCCGTGGACGAACTACATCGACGGGACAGGTGTGATCAACGGCGATATGGTTCGCGAGGCAGGCTATGATCCGCTCGAGATCCAGAAGAACGGGTGGACTTGGGACGACTTCCTCAAGATCGCGCGCGTAGCCACCAAGGACACGAACAACGACGGCAAGATCGATCAATGGGGATCCTACTTCGGTCCTACCGTGGACAGCGACGGCACACGGTTGGCTCTCACAGCGAACTGGTGCAGTCCAATAGCGCTTAGGCTGAAGGCAGAGGGCCAGACTTTCATCGACATCAAGACCGGTGACTTCTTCCTCGACAAGGATGCGTTCCTGAAGGGCTTCACCTGGATCCAGAAACTGGTATATGAGGAAAAGGTCATCCCCGCAGAGTCGATTGGGGCATCGACTGACGAGTGCCGTGACGCCTTCGTTCAGGGCAAGACAATGTTCTGTGCAGCAGGCTCTGACATACTCGACGAGGTCGCAGAGCGCAACCGCCTGATCGACAAGGGACTCGAGACCGGTAAGAAGGTCGACGCGTATCTGGTGCCCAGGCCGAAGCCTGACAAGAACTCTCCAAACCATCCGATACGAGTGTATGTCTACGGCTACTACCACTTCAAGCAGGAGCCGTACAAGGGCGACGCCCACACCCGCAACGTGTTCAAGTTCGCGAAGTTCCTGGCGAACCCGGTCTTCCAGCCGCTCTTGGCGCATAGCGCCTTCATCCCGTCGGACATGAGAGTCTGGATGGGCGAGGACGCCTGGTTCCCTGGAATCCTCGGGTCAGATGCGAACGCACAGTACATGGAGCAGATCGCCCAGACCTGGCATCCGAGACTCGACCTGTACATCACGATGGCGACCACGACTGACCTGCAGAATGCTCTGACGAAGTTCAGGCAGGAAGTGTTGACTCCCACCTCTGAGGAAGTATACCTGAACAAGATCACTCCTCAGCAGGCAGTCGATAAGCTGCAGGCCGCGTTGGACAAGATAGCCCAAGATATACCGAAGGACAAGAGGCTGACTTCGGAAGCTCCAGCTATGGTGAAAGACCTGGAGGACTTCGCAAAGAAGACAGGTCAGAAGATCTGAGACCCATCGACCCGGCAGGCCTCGGCCTGCCGGGTCCCTCCCGTAGAAAGGAGCAGGTTGTATGAACCTGAAAGCCGCATGGAAACGCTATTTCGAGGACAGCAAGTATAGCGAATGGCGTTGGGCGTACATCTTCCTAGCCGTCGATCTCGCATGGTCGGCCCTATTCCTTTTCTATCCCCTGATTCGTGCGTTCATCTTCAGCCTTCAGGAGTTCAACCTCAGCAACATCGGAAACGTGCGTTTCATTGGTCTGAAGAACTATATAGACATACTGACGGACACCTCAGGATGGTGGCACTCCGTAAAGATCACGGCTATGTATACTCTCTTTACGGTTCCGGTCAACATCGCAATCGCGATGGGGCTGTCGCTGCTCATTCACCCTCTGGGGGACCGCTCGGCGAACTTCTACAAGAGCGCGTTCTACTTGCCAGGTGTCATCAGCGCCACTGTGATGTCCGTGATCATGATCTGGGTCTTCAGCCCGATGTCCGGTCTTGCGAACTTGATCCTCGAAAAACTGGGTCTGCCGACTCTAAGGTGGTACGGTTCTCCGGACACAGCACTCCTTACGCTGATGCTAATGATCTGGCTGAGCGGGCACGGCATGGGCGTTCTGCTGTACACTGCTGCCCTGAAGCGCGTACCTCAGAGTCTCTACGAGGCGGCGGACATCGACGCGGCCTCAGGCTGGTCGAAGTTCTGGCGCATCACATGGCCGCTTCTGAAGCCGACGACGCTGTATGTCCTCGTAATTCAGCTCATCGAGTCCTTCCAGACGTTCTCGGGAGCGTTCTTCATCACTAGAGGCGGTCCCATCAGATCGACCGAGTTCGTCAACTGGAGGATCTACGAAACGTTCTACCGCTACGGCAACTTCGGTCTCGCGTCAGCCATGGCCGTCGTTCTCATGTTTGTGATCATGGTTATCTCGCTGGTCAACTTCAAACTCCTCGGCACAGATGTCGAGTATTGATGCTGGAAGGTGATACCGTGACAGCTCAACCTCAACCAAGCTACGAAAGCCGGCTGGCTTACTCGTTCGAAAGGACCGAGCGGTTGCGCAAGATCGGCAAGGCGCTTGCCTATCTCATACTGACGGCGTGGGCGGTCATGTCGCTACTTCCGATATACTTCACATTCATCATGTCGTTTGACAACCTAGGCAAGAGCCTGACCATGCGCGACGTAAGGTTCTGGCCGCTGGAACCGTCACTGAAGAACTTCCGTGACCTCTTCCAGCTGGATGCACCCTTCTGGCTGGAGAAGCGCCCCGTGATGAGGTGGTTCATCAATAGCGCTTTGGTAGCTACCATTCCGACCATCTCGAATCTGATCTTCGATTCGATGGGAGGATATGCCCTGGCCAAGCTGAAGTTCCCCGGACGAAACCTCATATTCCTCTCGATCGTGGCGACGATGATGATCCCCGGATTCGTAACCTTCATACCCCTGTACCGCATGATGCACGAGTACGCTTGGATGGACACGTACTGGGCGTTGCTGTTCCCCGGCTTTGCAGGAGTCGGCGGGATATTTCTGATGAAACAGAACATACAGACGCTTCCGACAAGCGTTCTCGAGGCGGCGCGCATAGACGCTTGTTCCGAATTCAAGATATACTGGCGGATCGTGCTGCCGACTGCAAAGCCCATACTGGCGATAATCGGAATCACAAGCTTCATGGGTGGATGGAACTCGTACTTCTGGCCGTATCTCGTATCCAAGAGCAGGAAGATGCTCACGCTCCAAGCGGGTCTGTCTTCGCTCATGGGTGCAGGGATATCGGGGATGCCGCCGTCTCTGACTGACTATGGCATAGTGATGGCTGCAGCTGTCATTGCGGCAATCCCGATGATCATCGTCTTCTTCATCTTCCAGAAGTATGTGGTCCAGGGCATCACCGTGGGCGCAGTGAAGGGTTGAGGAGGAGAGACGATGCCGATTTACCCGTTCGTTGTATTGGGTGTCTTGTTCCTTGGGATAATGCTCATCCCACCTCTTGTGGCGGCCTTTATAGATATAGCCAGGGAAGAGAAGCAGCAAATCGAAATCAGGACGAGTGGGGGCAAGTGCGATGGGTAGCGTGCATTTCCAGAACGTAGTCAAGGTGTTCAATGTAGGCACACCTGATGAGGTTATAGCGGTCAACAACTGCAACCTGACCATCAATGATGGAGAGTTCCTGGTCTTCGTCGGGCCGTCGGGCTGTGGCAAAAGCACGTCGCTCCGGCTTATCGCAGGCCTCGAACGTCCGACCTCGGGACGAATCTTCATCGGCGACCGGGACATCACGATGCTTCACCCGCGTGCCCGGAACATAGCAATGGTGTTCCAGGACTACGCTCTCTATCCTCATATGACCGTCAAGCAAAACCTCTCGTTCGGCTTGCAGAACCTCAAATACCCGAAGGCGGAGGTCCAGAAGCGAGTCGCCGATGTCGCTCGCATGCTCGGGATCGAGGAGTTGCTCGACAGGCTTCCGAAGAAGCTGTCCGGCGGGCAGCGCCAGAGAGTCGCTCTGGGACGTGCGATCGTGAGACACCCGGAGGTCTTCCTCCTCGACGAGCCTCTCTCCAACCTCGACGCCAAGCTCCGAGTGCAGATGCGTGTCGAGCTTGCGAAACTCCAGCGGATGCTCGGAACCACGACCGTCTATGTCACGCACGACCAGGAGGAAGCGATGACCCTGGGCCATCGCATCGTAGTCATGAACAAAGGCGTGATTCAGCAGGTCGCGACTCCTGAAGAGCTCTACGCTCACCCGAGGAACGCGTTTGTCGCGCAGTTCATCGGCTCACCTGCCATGAACCTGGTGCGGGGCAGGGTCGAATCGGCCAACGGAGAGACCTGCTTTATCGCCACGCCTGATGAGGACCTCGGAACGCCGGAACTCCGGATCCCGCTGCCGGGCAGCTTGGCAAAGAGCCTCGGCCCGGTCGTCGGCGGTGAAGTGATACTGGGCATTCGGCCTGAGGAGATCCACATCGCAGACGATGGTGTCGCTGCGGAACCAGTCAAAACGACTGTGAACGTTCTCGCTGTAGAGATGCTCGGCCCTCAGCGACTGGTTTACTTCTACGCAGGCAAGACCTTGACGGTGGCGTCCATTGATCCTCGTTACCGAGTCAACGCGGGCGAAAGCATTGACATAGTGTGGAGCGCAAGCAAGACCTGCTTCTTCGATGTGCAGACCGAGGAGCGGCTCGACCTCGGCCATTGCGGCGCAGCATAGAAAACAAAGGCAGGAATCGAAATGAGTGATCGCAGTCCGTCCAAGCAGCACGAACGAAGGAGACAGGTATACGACCTCTATCTGCAGAACATGCGTTCCGCAGTCGAAGAAGACTGCAGCTGGCATGGGTTCGGGCGGGAGCAAAGCTTCAGAGAGAAGATGTGGCACTGCTTTGCTTTGCTGAGCGGGGGAAGTGAGGATGTCCGCCTCGCGAATCGCATCCTGGAAGCTCTACCGCTAGACAGATGTCACTTCTCCCCCATGTCCTCGATGCAGCTGCTGCTTAAGTACGAGAACCTCCTCACGGACCGAGTAGTATCCAAGCTGGAGACGTACGTGAAGGCGAGCCTGTCGCGCCTGGCGCAGGATCGGATTCACTACACGATGTACAACGACAATTTCGCAGGAATGGCGGCCTTTACGTTGCTGACCGCTGGAGAGCGGTTCAGCGACAGCACCGCGTTCGAAGCCGGCCTTGAGAAACTCAGGGGGCTGCAGGAGGTCTTGACCAGAAACGGGACCATCATGGAGTACTGCAGCCCTACCTACATTGTGACGGACCTGCATCCGCTGGCTGAAATCGTGAACCACGTCCAGGACCCTGCGGTCAGAGACTTGGCTCTGAAGTGCGAAGAGAGAATGTGGGCGGAAATCGCCACTCACTACCATGCCCCTTCGGCGCTCCTGGCGGGACCGTACTCTCGCGCATACATGGTCGACACAGTCGGGCATCCTCATCAGGTTTGCTACGTGCTCTACCTCGTCTTTGGCGACGTGGTATTCATTAACCCGGTTGCCGACTTGTTCCCGCCTCGGGAGAATCAGGTGATTCATCACGGTCTCGACACCCTGATGTGGCCCAGCCTGATCTGGCACCTTTCAGGCGATTACCACTGCCCGGACTACCTGGCACACATTCTGCTCAATAAGCCTTTTCCATTCACTGTTGTGACAAAGAGCGAGTGCCTGCCGTCCCGCATCGAGGGATATCGGACCGACCCCAAGACAGGGCAACAGCTCTTCGTTCCGAATATTCTCGAGTTTGGAGGCTTCTCCGGGCCCAACACGACGTACATGACAGAGGACTACGCCCTCGGCACGGCCTATTCCCAATTCCACGACGGCGGCCTGTCGGAGTCGTTCTACGTGGTTTACCGCAAGCGGCGGCCGGCGAGAAATCTGACCGAGACGGGAGTCGTCTTCGCCAGGTACATCATCAACGACCGCATCCCGGACCAGGACAACCACTACAGCGTCTATGGAAAGGCGACTAAGGAGGCCTTCCGGGATGAAGGGCGCAAGTTCGGAATGCAGCACGAGTCGTGTTCCATGATGGTCTACAAGCCGAAGCAGTTCGAGGCCCATTCTGTGTCGAGCATGAAGCTGTCCATCATGTTCCCGTGCCACTTCGGCTGGACTCAGGAGGTCGTTCTTGGGGACGAGCATCGAACAAGGGTAAGTCTCGGACCCGTCTCGGGTACTGGAGAGGCCCCGACAGGAGAGGTGTTTGCGAGAGAGGCGCTGACCACAGAGGTGCTCGCCAGCTGCAAGGAACCCTGCCCGGTCTTCGTCAAGGATGGACCCGTGTATATGGCGTTCAAGCCGCTTGCCCTAACGGATCACGGAAGGGAAGCCGCTGTGAGGATCGAGCGGCTGGGCAACTACCTGGCTCTCTCCTTCTACAACTACGAAGGGCCGAGCAGGCCATTCGAGGTCGAGGAGATGCTCTTGACCTCGTCCGGGTTCATAGCACATCTTGGCACTGTCGACGAGTGGGAAAGCTTTGATGCTTTCATTGCCGATACAAGCATGGGAACGATCAGTGACCGCATGACCACTTCGGAGGGCGCGGTCACCCGGTGGGTCCGATACAGGCACGGCAGCTTGGATATGCACTTTGCGTATTCGCCGCTGAGCGAAGGCATTATGATAGATACGATCGGGGGCAAGCCCCGGCCAAGGCCGATCTTCGAAGCCACCGGGCTGGATTCCCGCAGGCTGCCTTTCCTAGCGGACTGATCTGCGCTGTTCTTGGGGGACTGATCTCTCGTGCCAGACTACCGTTCGCTGGCGACAGAGATTGCTGAGGCCAGCCTGTCTCGGACACTTCCAATGCAGATACGAGCGGAGGGCTCGCCCGACCTCGGCGGTATTCGCGACCCGCTGACCGGGCTCGTGAATCCGGGCGAGACATCTAGATCCCTCCGCCTGTTTGCGTCAGTGTTCCTGGACGAGAGGTCCCGGTACTACCTCGCACCTGACATCGCGCTTGGAATGCAACTCGCTCTAGGCTTCCTCGAGCGAGTCCAACGGCCAGACGGCACCTTCGACCTTCTCACGACCAACTTCTTCTCCGCTCCAGACACGGGCTTCACGGTACACGACCTCGTCTACACCTACCGCCTGATCGAGAAGTGCTCAAGTCCGGACGCACGCGCAGTGCTGGCTGTAGCTGCTTCGATGCATCCTGTGCCGTCTGCCGCCCCGGTAGAGCAAGGTCGAGCGACATCTCCGGGTCAAGCCGGGGAGAGACTCGCCGAGGGTGCTGACAGCTTCGCATCGAGGCTGCAGCTGCTCATCAGTCGCGCCGGCCACGGCATGTGCTGCGGAGGGTTTCACACTCCCAACCACAGATGGGTGCTCGCGGCTGCACTCATGATGGCCTACAACGTCTGTGGCGTCGAGCGGTTTGCCCAATCCGCCAACAAGTACCTTGCAGAGGGCATAGACTGCGATCACAACGGGGAGTTCACTGAGAGGTCTGCGGGGATTTACAACGCTACCAATGATAGCTCTCTCATCATCCTGGCTGAAGAAACCGGACGCAGCGACCTGCTCGCCCACGTCCGGCGCAACCTCGAGATGATGCTCACCTACATGGATCCCGACGGCACTGTGTTCACTCAGAACTCTTCAAGGCAGGACAGAAGCAGCGTTACAGGGCTCTCTCCTGCGAGATACCTGCCGCTCTATCTCTATATGGCCAACCAGTGTGGCGACGAGCGGTTCAGTGCAATGGCGGCTCGCATTGCAACGCAGCTGCGAGAGTCGGGTCTGGCCGATCCTGACCTGGATTCGGCAGGCCTTCTTCACCTGCTGTTGCTCAAGCCTGGCCTCTACCAAGCGTCGGTTCCTGAAGGCGTCATTCCCTCCAGATATGAGGTGTTCTACGAGGAGTCCGGGATCGTGAGGATCAGGAGGGACTCAGTCAGTCTCTCGCTGCTCAGAGACAACAGCAGCTTCCTCTTCTTCCAGGTAGGAGCACTGAGATGTCGCATGAAGGTATGCGCATCGTTCTTTGCCGTGGCCCAGTTCAAGGCCGAGAAGCTGTACAAGACAGATGAAAGCTACGTACTGGAGTCAAACGCCACAGGCGTATACGGACTCCCGTTTGAGGATCCGCCTGAGACCTCGGACTGGCGCAAGATGTGTCATAGCAGGCGCAAGATAGGCACTCAGGTTGAGCTGGCCACCAGGGTCGTGGTGTCGGAGAAAGATGGAGAAGTACGCGTCGCGATTCAGACCAGCGGCTGCGACCGGGTCCCTATCAAGGTCGAGCTCTGCTTCAGTGCTCCTGTCCAAATGTATGGAGACGGATTCATACTCACCGGCTCAAGCGGGCAGAGCGTCGTAATTCGCTCCGGCCATGTGGTGCTCAGTGACGGGAGGAGCGCGATGCGAGTGGGTCCCGGATTCGCTGCTCACACATACACGAGCACCATGCGCGGCAGTGAGCCTCAGAGCGCCAGCGAGTTCACTGTCTACTTCACGGACTTCACGAACATCGATCGAGAGATAACGCTCGCTCCACTGCCAGCGTCTGCGGTTTGGGCGCCTCCGGCAGAGCCGTAGGCTCTTGCCTCAGCGGCCGCGCTGTGAGTCCGTGCGCGCACACCGTAAGCCTCGGGTTGATCACAGCAATGGCCCTGCCGAGCCGGGCTGGCACGACAGGGCCAAACCAATACCAAGACTGCGGTTCCAACACCGACGTCACTGCGCCGGCGCCGATGCTACCGTTCAGGTTACATCACAGCTGCCGCAGGACAGCCTGTTGCGTCCTGCGCCACTCTGGTTGCTTTCCGATGGTTGATCATCCTGCACAACCGTCCCTCGTAGTTGCGCAGAACGACAGAATCCTCATTCCTCTCGACTATCGTGTCAGGCGCAATCGGTATCTTGCCGATCGGGCTGTCAATGACAAATCTCGGCACAGCAAGTCCGGAGGTCCATCCCTGCAGATGCTCTATGATGCTGATGCCGTCCTCGAGGCTGGTCCTGAAATGAGCAGTGCCCTTCAGCACCTCGCACTGATATAGGTAGTAAGGGCGAACCCTCATCTTAAGCAGTCCCCGCACAAGCTGGAGCTGAACATTAGGATCGTCGTTGATCCCCTTCAGCAGCACCGATTGGTTCCCGAGCGGAACCCCTGCCTTGGCAAGCTTGTCGCACGCCTCAGCCGCTTCAGACGTCAGTTCCTTCGCGTGGTTGAACTGGGTATTCACGTACACCGGATGGTACCGGGCGATGATGTCGCACAGCTCAGACGTTATCCTCTGAGGCATGGTGCACAAGACCCTCGTGCCGATGCGGATGATCTCCACGTGGTCTATCTCTCTGATACTCTTCAGCAGCCGGTCGATGAACGCATCTGGGTAAGTCAACGGGTCGCCGCCTGTGATGAGGACATCACGTATAGCCGAAGTACGTCTGATGTAGTCCAGACCATCCTGGATGTCTTTCCATGTGATCGACTCGGCCGGCCCACCCACGATGCGCTTTCTCACGCAGTGCCTGCAGTACATCGCGCATTCGTTGGCTACGCAGAACGCAACTCTGTCGGGATAACAATGAATAAGACCCTTCGTCGGACTCTTCTTGTCCTCAGCAAGAGGGTCCATCTCTCCTTCACAGTCGTCTAGCTCGCGGATGTCTGGGATGGCTTGCATGCGAATGGGGCAGTTCGGGTCGTCGGGGTCCATCAAGCTGGCGTAGTATGGCGTGATGTTCCATCTGAATGCCTTTGCGGCCTCAGTGATCCCATTGATTTCACGAATGTTCAGTCTGACGTGACGGCTCAGCTCAGAGACGGTGTTGATTCTGTGAGCCATCTGCCAATGCCAGTCGTGAAAGTCGTCTGACTCTATCATCCAAAGCATTCCTTCCTCTTCTCAATGCTATGACCTCGTTCGGAGCTGTCGCATGCAAGACCATGTCTCCGGAGCGCGATCGTCAGAATGGTATTAACCAATGTGTCGAAGTCAAAGCCTGCCGCCTGTGCACACAGAGGATACAGACTCACTTCAGAAAAGCCGGGAAGCGGGTTGATCTCGAGCAGGTTCACCCTGCCCTCCCTGTCAAGTCGAAAGTCGATTCTTGAGAAATCCCTGAGTTTGAACGCCCGTGCAACCTCTACTGACAGCCGCCGTAGTTCCTCTTCGAGTGCAGGTGATATGGGCGCCGGGCAAAGCAGTTCCTCGCCGTTGCTCACCTTTGTGTCATAGCAGTAGACAAAGGCCGTGGAGTCCGAAGCGCCCTTGGGCCTGACCTCCATCGGCGGAAACACCTGAACCGTATCGTTGCCGATGATCCCCACAGTGAACTCCCGGCCGGGAAGGAACTCCTCGATGAGGACGGGCTGGCTATACTGTCCCAGCATCGCATTCACAGTGTCCAAGAGCTCCTCGGCATCCTCCACCAGGCATTTGCCGGTTATGCCCTTGCTGGAGCCCTCATAGGCCGGCTTGACGAACAGAGGAAAGGACAGGTTCAGAGATGAGACATCTGAGAGCGCGCTCGTTACCTCTGCAAACGGAGCAGTGGTGATCCCAAAGGACTGGGCGACGCGCTTCGCAAGAGTCTTGTCCAGGCACAGTCCAAGTGTCACTGGATCTGATCCCGTATAGGGGATTGACAGGTACTCGAGTATGGCGGGAACGACACTCTCCCGAGCGCGGCCCTCCCATCCCTCGGCTATGTTGAACACGATGTTCGGCCTCGAGTTGCGCAAAGCGTCGAACATCTTCGGTCCGTACGGACACATCACAACTTCATGCCCGCCGTGCTCGAGCGCACGCCTGACTCGGTTCACAGTCGCCTCGGAATCGTACTCCGCAGAGGCGTCGCGAGTGGTCGCCAAAAATGACGGCAGATCATCCTTCAGGTTGTACGTAAGGCCTACGCGCAAATGCCTCATTGCCCCCGTTCGTCGTTGATATCAAGCTAATATTAAGTCCTGGGAGCACAGGTGTCGAAGTCTGTTTTCGGCTCCTTAGGACCCTGGCGAGGGCAAGTGACATATGTAGGGAGTTGTTGGCTTTGTTGCAGTCCCTAGTGCTTTATTTGAGGCTATAGCTGGCCTACTCTTTGCGTTCGACATCCAGAAGCCTTACGACTACTGACCTGGGGATTCGTATACTCCTCCCCAGCCGTACACAGGGAATTTCTCCCCGCTCTATCAACTCGTAGGTGCGCGTGAGGGGTATTCTCAGGAGATTCGAGAGCTCCTTGACCTTCAGCACCGGGGGCAGATTCTCCGGGTTTAGTCCGCTACAGTCTTTTCCTGTCATGCTAACACCTCCACCAGCCTTATCAGATCATTACCGGCTGGAAGGCTGATGCTTGCATTATTCGTGTAATTGGGTCCTGTAGTTGGTGCCGAATGGACGGGAATACATACAGCAGAAAACCTGAGGAGGCTAACGGATGGATGTCGTCAGACTGATGATATCGCTAGGCTTGGTAGCAGATGAGGTCTCGCTCAGCGCGCCGGGTTCGGCGGGAGTGGCCGCAGCGCCATACTTCGCGCCGGAGAGCCTCAAGAGGGTCTCGGCCAGCCCCTTGTATGGCTTGGCCACCTCGACTATCGACTCTACGCCTTCCCTGAGTTTGTCCTCCATCGCACTCACCATCAGACCCAACAGCACTACACTCGCGACGCCTTCCTTTGACACCTTGGTAATGTCAGGCCTCAGTGAACCGGGAGGACTCTCCTGGAGAGTTTTGGCCAGGGCTATCATGGGACTGACCACTTCCACGAGTCTAGTCACCATCGGCCCGAGAGATCCTCCGCCGCCCTTTCCCGAGAGCGAGCTGATGAAAGACAATAACTCACCAATAGGAGGGGTCTCGGGTCCGGCTGCGGACCTTGTCCCCTCCCAGCGTGAAACCACGTTTTCCAGGCGCTCAACACACTTGTCAAGTCTCTCGATGTTCTCCTCGTATTTCCCCACGCGCTCGCCTACAGCGTCAACATCCTGTCTCAACCGCTGCAGCTCACGCACAAACTGCCTGCTCGAGAACATTCGTGTCCCTCCACCCCACTAGTCAAGTGTCCCATCACACTTCATACTATGGGTTCAAGGCACGATGCGTTCTGACTATAGCAGGCTTCGAGGACGCGGACGCGAATCGAGACCCACGCCGGGGTACCGAAGTGGGTCTCGACTTGCGTCAGGAATGAGCAACCTTGGTATCACAATCCTCTGTCTGTTCGCTGCGGCCCTCATACGATCTCCAGAGTGCCTTAACCGCCTTCACAACCTCATCATATCCGGGATCCGTGCTCCTGCTGTTCACTATTTGTCTCTCGCAGTCCTGACAGATCAGCCCAGCAGCCATAGGAATACCGTCTACTCCCGTCCTGCGGCAGATGATGCAACGGTCCGTCCTCTGAGATCGCTCTTTCAAAGGAATCAGTCGCTTTCGTCTTGGACTGCCGGCAACGCCGGGCAGTACCATGCATATGGTTCACGCCCGGACACTGTGACAGGTGGACTGCGAAACCGGCTCCTGCAGCCGGCTTGCCGCGGCGCCGGCTGTTGCGGCGAGCGGACGGCGTCGCAAGCCAGTGCGACGGCCGGGCCGCCTTTCCTGCCACTGCGACCGGCAGACAGCCTCGCCGGCCGATGCGACGGGCGCGCTGCCGCGCCGGCTCATGATTGCGCCACCTCATCCCTCGCCTCAGAGATCTTGATGAGTGCGAACACGCAGTAGTTGGCGATATCCCTGAGTTCAGACGCTATTCCCTCTGACACCAGGGTCTTGCCCTCGTTCTTTTCGATATGGGCAATCCGGTACGCCTTGGTCAAGATCTGGTCGGTGATTGAACTCAGACGCATGTCACGCCACGCCTCGCCGTAGTCGTGGTTCTTGGCGAGCATCAGGCGCCTGACTTCATCGATCACCGCGTCGTACCTAGCTATGTCCACCTGGCCAACTTGCTCCCGATCCATCCTGCACCCTCTCACACCGCTCACGTTCAGCCATGATCCAAGGCTCGTCCTTCTTCCACACAGCCCTGGTCTAGCCAGCATTCAGCTCTCATCCTGCTGCCACTCAGTCCTCATTCAGCTATCGGACAGCTGCCGCTCCACAGACTCTATGTCGTCGACGCCCTCTGAGAGTTTTACCAGCGCCATCGCGCAGTAGTTCAGAATGTCGAGGTACTCGGTCTCGACTCCCTCAGGGACCTTCTGAGCGTCGGGCATCTCCTCGAGCTGCCGAATCCGCCTCACTTTGATGTATATCTGGTCAGTGATAGACTTGAGCCTGAGCAGCCGCCATGAGTCGCCGTAATCGCGGTTCTTGGCAACAAAGACGGATCTGGCTCGACTTATCACTTCATCATACTGCCTCAGTGTGTCGCTCCGTCTACCCGTATCACTGCACACCTCGTGAATCACCCTTTCAGCGCACGCGCTGTCGCAGCGCTGCATGTCCACCCTGTCTCGTCCTGCCCACCCATTTCTTCAATCCACATTCGCCCGATCGCGTCACTCCACGATCGCCCCATAGAGCAGAGACACTGTCTTTTCGAGCTGGTCGATCTCCAGGTACTCCTCCAGTGTGTGTAGCTTCTTGTACCCGCCGCTGACGACCACGCACTCGATGCCATTGGCGTTGAATATGTTGGCATCGCTGCCCCCTCCGGCAGCCTCAAAGGTGAGGGTGAGGCCGAGCAGTTCCGCTGCCTTCTGAAGCCTGGCACACACCTTCGAGGATGGGCTGATCTTGTAGGACTCATACTCCAGCGCGGGGTTGAACTCAAGCACCGCTCCGGCCTCTCGGCAGCTGCGGTCAAAGGCCTTGTGGATCGCGTCGACGTTTGCGTCGAGCTTCTCGCGGTTGAGGCTGCGAACCTCGCCCTTGATAGTGACCAGGTCGCAAACTACGTTGGTCGCCTTTCCGCCTGAAATCACGCCTAGGTTGGCTGTCGTTTCCTCGTCGATTCGACCGAGCTTCATCGAAGCGATAGCCTTGGCTGCCACCTGCACTGCGTCTATTCCCTTCTCCGGCTCGACTCCTGCATGGGCAGCCCTTCCTCGTATCGCTACTTCGAGTACGATGTGAGTGGGCGACTGGACAATGACTTTGGTCACAGGGGCCGATGTGTCGATCACATAACCGTGTTTCGCACGCAGCTTCTTGATGTCAAGTGCCTTTGCGCCAAGAAGGCCTTTTTCCTCGCCGAACGAGAATACGACCTCGACGTCGGGATATTGCCCGCCGTTCTCTTTGAGCAGGCGCAGTATTTCGAGGATGGCCGAGAGACCAGAGGCGTCGTCGGCGCCGAGGATCGTGTCGCCGCTGCTGCGGATTACATTTCCTTCACGAACCGGACGTATGCCCTCGCCCGGCGGGACCGTGTCCATGTGTGCGCTCAAGAGAACCGTTGGGAGCGACGGGTCAGTTCCGGTGAATCGGCCGATGACATTGCCCGCGGTGCCTGATACCGCCTTGGCTCCGTCGTCCTCCTCCACTTCACATCCAATCTCCGCGAGCTTCTTCTTCAGGTAGTCTGCAGTCTCACGCTCTTTCAGCGAGTGACTGTCTATTCTCACCAGATCTTCGAAGTCGCTTATTAGACGGTCGATATTCACTTTGACCACAGACAACAACCTCCTATAACAACGCGCTCACAGGCTGCAAGCGCTGTCCCTTGTCTGTCTACGCTGCCCCTCGTCTAGCAGTGCTGCCTCCGCCAACCAGCGCTGCCTCGGCCTGCCGCCTGCGCTGAGCTCTGCCTGCCAGTGCTGCTCCTTGCCTGTTGGCGGTGTGCGTTCCGCATGCGCACCGTGACCTGACTGCCAGCGACACACCCTGACTGCTGTCGATGCGCCCAGCCAGCTAGCGCTGCACCCTGCCAGAAGCGTCTCCACCGGCGAGTGCCTCGACCTCATCAATAGAAACCAGGTTGAAGTCGCCGAATATGGTGTGCTTGAGGCACGACGCAGCCACCGCGAACTCGAGTGCCTCCTGCGGGCCCTTCCCTGCGAGACAGGAGTAGATGAGGCCTCCGGCAAACGAGTCTCCGCCTCCCACCCTGTCGACGATGTGGATCGGGTACTTGCGGGAGAAGTAGAACTCTCCGGCTTCATACAGCAGGGCAGACCAGTTGTTGTCCGAAGCCGAAATGCTCTCTCTCAACGTTATGGCGACTTTCTTGAACCCGAACCTCTTGGCCAGTTCCGAGGCCACATACTTGTACCCTTCTATGCTGAGCTGTCCGGCGGTGATGTCGGTGTCGGGAGCCTTGATGCCAAAGACCTTCTCCGCATCCTCCTCGTTCCCGATCGCGACGTCTACATACTTGACCAGCTCGGACATAACTCTGTTCGCCTTCTCAGGGCTCCATAGCTTCTTTCTGTAGTTCAGGTCCGTGCTGACGGTGCATCCCTTGCTCTTCGCAGTCTTGACGGCCTCAATAGCAGCCTCCGCAGCACTGTCGCTCAACGCAGGAGTGATGCCGGTCACATGAAACCATGCAGCGCCCTCCAGAACGGTGTTCCAGTCGAGCTCGCCCGGCTTCACCTGGGATATCGAAGAGTTGGAGCGATCGTAGACCACTTTCGAAGGCCGCTGAGACGCGCCCATCTCGAGGAAGTATATCCCGATCCTCTCTCCACCGCGGACTACGTAGTCTGTGTGAACGCCAAACCTTCTCAGGTGGTTCACAGCCGAATCACCCAGAGGGTTGGCAGGCAGTTTCGTAACGAAATACGAATCGAGACCGTAGTTGGCGAGAGAAACAGCCACGTTGGCCTCTCCGCCTCCGTACACGACATCGAAGCTATCAGCTTGGATGAACCGCTTCTGTCCTGGCGGCGACAGCCTCATCATGATCTCGCCGAAGCACACTACTTTCTTCCGCATTTTCGTCACTCCAATCTCTAGCGCTGTCACTTTTGATATTACCACTTCTCAACATACACTTCGAGTCGTCCTACATAGTATATATTGAACGTCCACAGGGTCCAGGAGAGTAGCGCATGGGTTGGATCGAGATCGCCGTGACAGCATTTCTGATATACGGAATCAGCCTGGCCACATATCATCTGTGGCGCCGGCTGCTCTGGGGAAGTGTCGAACCCTCCCTGCCCCTGCTAAAATACCTCTACTACGGTCAGAATCCCAGCTCCCGCGAGGGCGCAGACAGCCGAAGCCGTGAAGAACATCCAGACTAGCTTGTTTTCGCTCCACCCGGACAGCTCGAAGTGATGATGAATGGGACTCATCCGGAAGACCCGCCGCCCCGTCAGCTTGAAGCTGATGACCTGAATTGTGACTGACAGGATCTCGATATAGTAGGGCAGACAGACGACAGGAAGCAGCAGTTCGAGGTCACTCATGAAAAACATGGCGCAGATGACCCCTCCCAGCGCCATCGAGCCCGTGTCGCCCATGATGATCTTAGCCGGGTGGCGGTTGTAGAAGAGGAATCCGATAAGGATTGCTATTAGCAAGATGCTCATCAATCTGACAGTGCTGTTGGCAGTGAATGAAGCAACGAACAGGAGAGTGGGTATTGCAGTCATGGACAGCAGCCCGTCCGCCCCGTCTGCAAAGTTGATCGCATTCGCACTTCCGACCATGACAACGCCGGATACGACGAGGTATAGAAGGGAGGGAACATGTCCGATATGCGACGTCCTCAAGACGAGAGGTATGTACCGCTGCCCCGAGCCGAAGTAGGCTACCAGGAAGACAGCCGCACCGACCGCCTGCCCCAGGAGTTTGACTCGAGCAGGCACGCCTCGAGAACTCCTGCTCGTCACCTTTCTCACATCGTCGAGCAGACCGACAAGTCCGAATAGAACGAAAACCAGCGTCAGAAGCATGAAATCCGGGTCATTCCATTGCACTGCCGCAACTGCCAACACGGAAAACCAGAAGGCCAATCCACCCATGGTCGGAGTGCCGCGCTTCTTGAGGTGCGTCTGCGGGCCATCCTCTCTGATGGGTTGACTGAACGCCAATTTCTTGCTGGCACGAATGATGAGTGGCACTGAGACCACTGTTATCACCAGGCCAACAAGCGATAGCCAATACATCGAGAACCCACCCCACACGCGCTATCTTCGTTCGGAAAATAGGGCCAATATAAAACCTATGATGTGACTCAGCCATTCTTGCCCGGAAAATCAGGTCGGACATGCTGGCCGAGGCGGCTGAGCGGTCGGCGGCTCACCGGATCGGGCGCAAGACAAATGCTACCGCCTGCTTTCTGTACCGGCACTGCGAATTCCTCCCGTGCTTGTACAGGTCTATGTGTCGAGCTTGCGAATGAGCTTGCACGCGTCGACAGGATCGCGCAAAAACCCCACGGGACTACGTTGCAAGCCGCAGCGAAGTGTGGCTGTGATCCGTCCTGTGGGGTTCGTCCACGGAGGAAAACCTCCGTGGCAGTCACTATTATGCCCCGTTTGAGCGCGGCTATACCACCGCGCGACAGGTCGAGACACTGGGAGATAACCCGCCACAAATGCCACTAACCGCCTCTAGATGCATGTAGCGGCGTCACAGGGTCCTTGCGCCAATCTGTGGGTGTTGTATAATGGCATTGGAATGGGACGTGATGAGACCCGATGGGACGAAAAACGACCCGCCAAACAAACCAAGTGAAGGGAGTTGAACACAGTGATTTGTCCAGACTGCAAGACGAGTAACTTCTCGCACGCCGAATACTGCAGAAAGTGCCAGCGCGATCTGCGCCGAGCTTCTAGAGAGCGGGTTCTGGCCGAGCAAGACAGGTCGATCTTCTCGCTGAGGGTGGAAAGGTAGTCCTTCTCCACCCTCTTCTCTTTTTCAAGTGTTTCTTGCCTTATCGAGCACTTCTGTCGCTATCGACCATCTCTGTCCTCCCCTCTGCCCCCAGCAATAGACAACGAACCGCAAGTCTGAACTGCCGGGCTGGGCCACCGATCCGAACCGCCAGCGCATATCGAACGCGTGAAAGCCATGAATGCGTCAGACTCCTCCGTCGGTCCTCTGTGACCAACTCACCCAGGGGTTCATACGATAGGATGAGAATCCGGACCTCACCATAGAGGAGTGCCGATGATGGAGATCTATGTGATCCAGCCAGGAGACACTCTTGCTGCCGTTGCCGCGAAGTTTGGCGTGTCTGTGGACAGACTGCTGGAGGTCAACGACTTGCCGCACCCTGATCGGCTGGTACCTGGCCAGGTAGTTCTCATCCCGGAGCCTCCTCAGCACTTCTTGATGTACACCGTAGTACCCGGTGACACCCTCCACAAGCTGGCTCAGATCCTCAACACGTCCGTTCAGGTAATCGCAGAAGTGAACGACATTGAAGATCCCAACTACATAGAGGCAGGATCAGAGCTGGTGATTCCAGGCTGGATCGGCATCGAGTATACGGTGCGCCCCGGTGACACTCTCTGGAGCATCGGAAGGCAGTTCGGCGTCTCTCCAGGACTGATCGCCAGGGTCAACCGGATCGAGAATCCGTCTCTGATCTTCCCGTGGCAGGCTCTGATCATTCCACAGCAGGTGCCCGATGTAATCAAGCAGGAGACCGAGACGATCGCGTACGTCTTCCCTGACGGGCCGGGCCTGCGAGAGGCGCTGGACGCTGCAGGCCAATGCCTGACCTACGCCGCGCTGTTTCAGTTCAGGGTCGACGGTGCAGGTGGACTGATCGAACCAGAAGGCGCTCAGGAGGCGGTCGAGGCCTGTAAGCAGCAAGGCATAGCGCCGATGGCGGTGGTGACGAACTGGAGAGGCGATCTTTTTCAGCCCGATCTGGCGCGTTCCGTCATGGCCGACAGCGCCATACGAACTCAGACCATCTCTTCGATTCAGAGCGTCCTGAGACGACTCGAGCTGTACGGGGTGAACGTCGACTTCGAGAACATGTTTCCGGAGGACCGTCCTCTGTACACCCGGTTCATACGCGAGCTGCGCGATTCTCTGAAGCCGGACGGCTACCTTGTGACGATCGCAGTCGCTCCGAAGGATGCCGACCGCCCGAATGCCCCCTGGGTCGGAACGTTTGACTACGCTGCTTTAGGCGAGCTAGTGGACATCATGTACATCATGACCTACGAATGGGGCTGGATCGGCGGGCCTCCAATGCCAATAGCTCCGATCAACCAGGTTCGGAGGGTACTCGCATATGCGACGTCGATCGTGCCTTCCGACAAAATCCTGCAGGGAATACCGCTCTACGGGTACGACTGGCCGCTTCCAGACACACCAGAGAGCCGAGCTGCGGCGCTGTCGCTTGCCGAAGTGTATGATCTGGCGTATCGACGAGGCGCCAGCATCGGTTACGACGATATTTCGCAGTCACCATGGCTTAGGTACAGTGACGAAGGCGGGGTTCGGCATGAACTGTGGTTCGAGGATCCGCGCTCTCTCAGAGTCAAGTTCGAGCTCGCACAGGAGTTTGCACTCAGGGGCGTCGGGTTCTGGTCCAATCACAACGCTCACTATGCATTCGGACAGATCTGGTCATTGCTCTGTGACACATTCTCAGTAGTCAGACTTCCCAGAGGCCCAGCGCAGGATTGGAGATGAAGTACATCTCGTCGCCGTCAGCTGCCGTGTTGTACCCCGGTCGCAGCACGCCTGGATCATACTTGGCCAACGCCTCGCCAAGCGGCAAATACGAGAAACCCACAGCCTCTACTTCTTCGCGAGAGAGCTTCTGGCAGGCGACGGTCACCTTGAACCTTCCGTCGGTCGATCCGTGAATCAGATGGGCCGCCACGGACAGATTCTCGCGGAGTTCACTCTTTCGGTCGAGGTGCTTGAGGATCTTGGCTCTGCCACAGTACCCGTAAGCTCGAATGAGTCTGTCTCTCTCGTCATCTTCGCCGAACCGCTCGAGACCCGGAGCGATGGTCAGGAGATGTCCTCCGTCAGCTATCGCCTTTCTTGTCCGGTATATTGCCTTGCAGGCCAGCCAGGTTGTGCGATACTCACCTGAGTCCAGGTAGACTACGACCTTTCGCAGAGGTGCGCTGAGTCTCACCACATTCCGCGCCCGGCTCAGCCGCGCCGCGTTCTCGAAGACCTCCCGTGTGTCGCCGCAGAAGACACCGATCGTGTCAGCAAGGCCGTCAGCTCTAGCAGTCATGGAATTGACAGTGAGCACGTGGACGACGTGTGATGAACCAAGGAACCGATCCGCCGCCCAGTCCAGCAGCCGGCGGGCTGGCGTGTCGACTGCTCCGATCACGCGTTCAATGCCGTAAACGGCGGACATGAAGTGAGACCCATCAATGATGCCCTTTCCCCCGCATCCTACCATTAGGTTCTTGGTGTAGCTCGACATTCCGGTGACTTCGTGCGGCACGACCTGACCGATGGATACGATATGATCATAGGCACCCTCAACTAGCCGCCGGTTGACCGAGATCTCTATGGGCAGTCCCACTGCCCCTTCTGACAGGCTTCGGACGAGCTCGGAGCGCGCCACGCCCAGCCGGACGGCGTCCTCCTTCCATCTGTGCACAATGAACGCGTCAAGCGGCACATCAGTCCCAAACATGTCGCGGAGCTGATCACAGGACATGGGAGCGTGAGTGCCGAGAGCGGGCATGATGTCCACGACTGCGCCCTCGCGGGTCAGCAGCTCGTAGAGCCGTGCAGTGATACGACCTGCTCCAGAGTGCTTCCGAGTATGGTCAGGCGGAATCAGCAATACGCGGCCTTGAGATGACGAACGGAGGATCTTGTGCGCCAATTCAGATAGGATTGACTCGACAGCGTCAGGGTCCAGCGAGTCGACAGCGCCCCGGTCGAGTGGGTTGATGACGCTTGGGTCGACTGGGTCGGCAGCGCCCTGGCCCAGCGCGGCGGCCTGTCTGGCATGCGGACTCAATGGGGGTCGTTCTGATAGATGCGACGGCACCGGAGCGACAGCTGACAGATGGAGACTAGGTGAAGTCATACAGGCAGTCCAAGTCTATGGTTCGATCGTCGACGAATCTGACACCTTCGGCGACGAGGAGTTCCTTCTTTCGCCGTATGTTTTCGCCCTCGGTCTCCCCGTCGAATCCGCCCAGGGTCATGTCAGAGCTCACGACTCTGTGGCAGGGAACCACGGGGGCGAAGGGGTTTACCCTGAGAGCCTGGCCGACGGCCCTCGCGCAGCCGCATCCGATCTTCTGCGCTACCAGCCCGTACGTGCTGACCTTTCCCTCCGGGATGGTTGCCACCAAATCGTATACCTTCTGCCTAAACGGCGTCAGCCTGATCTCCACTCTGCTTGTCCCCCAATCGAACCGGCAGCGCGCAGGAAGCCGGACGCAGAACTGCTATGGAACTCTCCACTCTCCCGTAGTTAGGTCGATGTCGACATCGTTGTCGGGCGGCTCAAGATCATTCCACAGACCTTTGACCAAACCGCCCTGTGTGAGCACTATGATCTTCCCCCAGAGACTGACACCCGTCGTGTCAAGAAGCACCTCAGGGGGCCTCTCGTCGCCGCGATAGTGGGCCAAGATTGCGTTGGCCACTTGCGGCGCCAGGATCTGAGCGCTTTCCTCGTCGACCCAATATCCGGTCAGAGTGCTTACAGCTATTCCAGCTATACCACTATGGACGTAGTCGTTGGCGTATTCCTGAAAGCCCTCCGGCCGCGAGGGAATGGCATCGACGAACCTGCTCCTGATGCGCATCGTCTGATCGTCGGTGATCTCTACGATCCTATATGCACAGGGATACGTTACCATCGACCCGGTCTCAACGTCGAAGATGAACACCGTGCGCCTCTGGCCGCCGATTCTCGTGGTGAAGGTCCGCTTGACAATATCTTGCGAGTGATAGTGACCCGTGAAGACCACCTTCACGCCGCCCGCTGCCAGCCGCTCGGCTATCATCGGCCAGTCGTCGACCAAATACTCGCCGTAGAACTTCTCCTGACCCTTGTAGTGTTCAAGCACACCGTGGTGCATGACGCCCAGGACAGCCCTGCCGGTACTCACGGCTTCGTTCAGTACCTGATCCAGCCAGCGCAGAGTCTCTTCGGGGAAGCGTCCGTCAACCACGGGAGGTTTGCCGGTTCGGTTGTCGCTATAGCGGCACGCGTCCATGGCAACGATCCACAGCCCCGGCAAGGGCTCGACCACGTAGCTGAGGGACGCGCTGTCGCGTCGGATCGCCTCGCCGTAGCCCAACTCTCTGTAGATCTCGGCGAACTCCTGAGGAGTGACAGTCGGAACCGGCTGCGTGCCGTCTTGCTTGAACATAACTGCGTGGCTGTTCAGGATGTCGTGGTTGCCTGGGACGACGTAGACCTTCGTACCGTCATCGACCAGGGTGGAAAGGATGGAAGCGCACCTCTCGTGGTTCAGCTTCTCGCCGTCTTTGGTGAGATCGCCTGAGACGATCACGAAGTCGAGATCCTCTTCCTTGAGCCGCTCTACCACAGTCTCGAGGATCTCTATGCTCTCCACGAGCAGCTTTCTGTCAGAAGCGATATAGAGTTCGAAATGGGGACCCTCTGAGCCCAGGCTGGTGTCGAATATGTGAAGGTCGCTGATGACGGCGAACCTAGTCGAAGGGTAGGCAGGTTGATCCGCGGCCAGACAGGTAACCGTGGTGAAAACCAGGACGACCACTAGTACAGAGGAACATAGCCCGGCAAGCCATGGCCTCTTAGCCAATCCCCCGCGCATCTCCATTCATAAGCCCTCCCCTGCTGGTCCGTCTCCGTGCCAAACCAGTCAGCTCGGTGCCCACGATCTCCGTTCCACACAGATAGATTGTAGCACTCGTTGGACAATCGCTCAAGTCCATGAGCGGCAGTTCAATCCTTATCCATCAGCTTCTGCCAGGTGTCCCGGAGGGATACGATTCGGTTGAAGACAGGCCTGCCCGGAGTCGAATCCGGGTCCGCACAGAAGTACCCGTGCCGCAGGAACTGAAAGCGATCGCCCACCTTGGCAGTGGAGAGCGCTGGCTCAACCAGGCAATCCGTCAGTACCTCGAGCGAATTGGGATTCAGGTTCTTCAGGAAGTCATCTCCCTCGTTCGGATCCTCCGTGAGAAAGAGGTTGTCATACAGGCGCACTTCAGCGCGCACCGCATGGGATGCGGACACAAAGTGGATCGTGCCCTTGACCCGCCTCCCGTCAGGTGTCGCTCCGCCCCTGCTCAACGGATCGTACGTGCAATGAAGCTCCACAATCTCGCCGGTCGCCGGGTCCTTGACAACGTCCTGGCAGGTGATGTAGTAGGCGCTCTTGAGGCGGACCTCTCTCCCCGGAGCGAGCCTGAAGAACTTCTTGGGCGGATCCTCCATGAAGTCATCGCGCTCGATGTAGATCACTCTGGAGAAATGCACGGTCCTCGTGCCGGCGCTTGGGTCCTCCGGGTTGTTCTCGGTTTCGAACTCCTCGACCTGACCCTCAGGGTAATTGGCGATGACCACCTTCAGCGGCCTGAGCACGGCCATGTACCTGAGCGCGCGCTTGTTCAGGTCTTCGCGCAGACAGTGTTCGAGCAGGCCGAGATCGACCACGCTGTTCGCCTTCGCCACGCCGATTCGCGCGCAGAGCTCCCGAATGGACTCAGGAGTGTAACCGCGGCGACGCAGGCCTGACAGGGTGGGCATCCTCGGGTCGTCCCAGCCGCGGACGTACCCCTCGTCGACCAGCTTGCGCAGCTTCCTCTTGCTCGTCAGCGTGTAGGTGAGATTGAGCCTGGCGAACTCGATCTGCTGCGGAGGCTCAGGTATCTCCAGGGTGTCGAGAAGCCAGTCGTAAAACGGCCTGTGCTCCTCAAACTCAAGAGTGCAGAGCGAGTGCGTAATGCCCTCTATTGCATCCGACAGAGGATGGGCGTAGTCGTAAGTCGGATATATGCACCAGGTATCGCCGGTCCTGTGGTGAGGCACTCTGAGAATCCGGTAGAGCACCGGATCCCTCATGACGATGTTCGGGGACGCCATGTCTATCTTCGCGCGCAAGACGCGGGCTCCGTCGGCGAACTCGCCCTCTTTCATCCGTCTAAACAGATCGAGGTTCTCCTCGACCGATCGATCGCGGTAGGGGCTGTTGCGACCGGGTTCTGTCAGCGTTCCTCTGTACTCCCTTATCTCGTCCGCGGTGAGGTCGCAGACATACGCCTTGCCTCTCTTGATCAGCTCGACTGCGTATTCGTACAGTCGGTCGAAGTAGTCCGAGGCGAAGAACAGCCGGTCTCCCCAGTCAAAACCTAGCCACCGGATGTCCTCCTTGATCGACTCGACGTACTCAACCTCTTCCTTGCTGGGATTGGTGTCGTCGAAGCGCAGGTTGCACAGTCCGCCGTTGGCCTCCGCCAAGCCGAAGTCAATGCATATCGCCTTCGCATGCCCTATGTGCAAGTAGCCATTGGGTTCTGGCGGAAACCTCGTATGCACCCTGCCACCGTACTTCCCGGTAGCTTTGTCCTGATCCATTATTTCCTGTATAAAGCCGCCAAACTTGGGTTTGTCCTCACCCACAGCTGATCCGCCTCCATCAGTATAGGATAGACCTCATATACTCAACGTACCCAGGCAGGGCAATCTCGGGCTCCTCTATCTGCGGATGCCACTTCTTCTCGTATTCGAACGACAGCCATCCCGAATACCCGCCCTGCCTGAGAAGGTCTACTGCCTCTTTCACCGGCAAATCGCCCTGTCCCATCAGGCATGGAACCGCCCGGGCGCCCTCTCCTCTGCTGTCCTTGACGTGGACGTGCTTGATGTAGGGTGCGAGCAATCGGTAGGTTTTCTCCATCTGCTCTCCTGCGAACTTGTACGGGTGGTTTATATCCCACAGTATTCCCTTTGCAGTCCCCTTCGACCGCTCCAGTACCTCAAGGATCACTTCTGAACTAGTGAAGTCTCCGTGAGTTTCCTGAACCACCGTCACCCCGGTCCCGTCCGCGTAGGAAGCGAGCTCGCCAAGCCCCCTTGCTACGGCCTCGATCGTCTCCTGCCTTTTTGCCGGGTCAGGTATTTTGTCTCCGAACACCCTAATATAGGGCGCGCCCAGCTTCTGTGCAAGATCTATGGAGGCCCTCCCCTCGGCCAGCGCTGACTCAAACGATCGCGGGTCGTGAAACACTACGGACGTTCCGAGGCAGCAAATCTCCAGCCCGAGTTCTCTGAGCCTTTGTTTGGTCTCCTGGAGGTTCTCATCCAGAAACGGCGTTACTCTCGGCAAATACATCTCGCCGTCAACGCCTCTGATCTCGATTCCGTCATATCCCAAGCGGGAGGTCTCGGAGAGAATCCTGTCCCATGTCCAGTCGGGACATGCGAGAGTGGAAAACGCAAGTTTCATCATGTGCACTCCCTGCGTACACGCGTTGGAATCCGGCGGGCGCCGCTTCTTCCTTATGTTCACCGCAGCGGGAGGCATATCCTGCTGAAGGCCATCCGAAAGGAACAGGTCTCGGCAGCGTCTTGCAGCGGGCTGGGACCAGGCTCGTCGAGACGGCGAGGTACGCATCCGCAGATGCCACGGACAAACCTTCGTCTTGCGTCCGGACCAGACTCGGTGGTCTCCGCTTGCTACTGAATCCCTGCTTCCTCCAGCGCTCGACAGTATCCGCACCACCTCTGCTTGGCGAGGCCGACAACACGCCCAAGCGGATCATAAGCCTCTAGCAGTGGTCGCGAGGGCGTACCTGCAGGAGGAATCAAGCCCCTGGCGAATGATTCCGGAGTGCTTGTACCAATCGCGGAGAGACCAGGAGGCGATCTCATTGGCAGTAACAGCAACAGAGACCAAGGCTCCCGTTGAGCGGCGGATCGAGCTGGATATCGCCAAGGGTATAGCAGTGCTTACTATGATATGCGTTCACGTGGTAGAGGTGTTTTCCAATGAATCGGTCTCTGAATCGGCCTTTGGATTAGCGTGGGAGAACATCGCCACCTTCCCTGCAGCGCCTCTGTTTATGCTCGCGATGGGTACTGGACTGGTGTACTCTAGACGACAAACTGCCGAGTACGCATTCAAGCGAGGCGCCCTGCTCCTCGTGGCTGCGTATGTCCTCAACGCACTGCGCGGGTTCATTCCGATTTCCCTGGGTTTGATGATAGGGCGGTTTGCTGAAGAGAGCCTCTGGTATGAGCCGATCATGAGCTTCCTCGAGGTCGATATACTCGCCTTCGCCGGACTCAGCCTGATCCTCGTAGGAGTTCTACGAGCGCTCAGTGTGCCCTGGGCAGCATATCCAGTGGTTGGCGTTGCTATCGGTTCGGTTCATTACCTGGTTCGCGGCATCACAGTAGGAAACCCGGTGGCAGATTCGTTGCTGAGTCTCCTCTGGGCCGCTGGCGAGAACTGCTACTTCCCGTTCGTCTCCTGGGTTCTCTTCCCTCTCGCAGGAGTTGCCTTTGGGACTCTACTGCGCCGTTCCAAGGACACACGGCGCTTTTACCTCTGGTCGATCGTGATAGGAGCCGTTGCGTTCTTGGGTTCTGCCTGGATAGTCGACTTCGAGTTTGGCCGGTACTTCTTCGATCAGCCTACTGACTACGACTACTACCATCTCGACCTCGTCGGGCAGGTATATCATCTCGGCTTGGCTCTGATGTGGCTGGCGTTGATATACCTGATCCGGGAAGCGTTGCCCGCCGTCGCCTCGAACCGGCTGCAGTTCTGGAGCAAGAACCTCACGACGATCTACTTCGTCCACTGGGTGATCCTTGGGTGGTTGTATCTGCCGCTGGGCATCAACGAACTGGGCCTCTGGCCGACGATTCTCATGATGCCCGTCATGCTGATCGTGTCGGACAGAATCGTCACATACCTGCCTGCGCTCACCAAGCTGGGGCTGCCGGGTGCGAAGGCACGACCTGGAGTATAGCTTGAGATCTGAGGCTCGACAGCGGCCTCGTTATTGACGGCGGTCAGGGACTCTAGGAGGCTAGAGTCCCTAAGTGCAGCTGAGGAGCTGACCCAGCCTTCGCTCGGGCAGCTCCTCGTTTCTCTGCCAGAAACCCGGTGTAGACCCGTTCAGCTCCCGGTGACTGACAACTCTAGCAGGTAATTGTACTTCCTGATCACTTCCCAGGTGATGTCGATGAGCTGCGAGTAGTAATGGACCATAGAAATATCGAGGATCAGGTCATAGCCTTCCTCTGCACTTACCACCCTGAGAACTTCGGCTATATCGGCTATGATCTGGTTCCGGAACTCCTGAGCCTTTGCTTGGACCTCAGCATCGGCATCTGCGACCGCCTGCTCATACTCGGCGACCATCTTGTCGAGTTCCTCTTGCTTAGCCGCCTTTTCCTCATCGGTCAGCGACTCGGACTACGCATCCAGCTCCTGACTGAAGCCCTCTATATCGGCCCACATCGCGTCAACTTCAGCCTGCTTGGTCGCAACCAGAGCTGCTAGTGCAGCGTTGGCCGCCTTCCCCGCCTGAGACTCGTTGATCACGGTGTTGAGGTCGAGAACAACGATTCTGGTCGTCGCGCCAAACACTACTGAGGATGCTGCCAGTACTAGTGCGATCGTTATCAGGGTTATGTACGTGAGCCTCCCCCGTTTTCGTGGACACCCGATTGCTTGGTATGCTAGTTTAGAGAGTAGAAAGGGGTGTCCAGTTGATGCCACCGACCAGACGGCCATATCCTCCAGAGTTTCGTGCAGAAGC